>Ga0123357_10013827_pt1 | contig 10501 bp, 4 predicted proteins | sample TergutEmb28metaG_FD_89873 | JGI IMG/M metagenome (GOLD analysis project Ga0123357, IMG submission 89873) | Embiratermes neotenicus P4 segment gut microbial communities from Petit-Saut dam, French Guiana - Emb289 P4 | ecosystem: Host-associated > Arthropoda: Insects > Digestive system > Gut ...
ATAGGTATGGTGTGTGTACTGTTCGGTGTGTTGAGTGCGACCTTCGTTATATGTTATGTGGTGGTGTGGCAGCATGTCATAGGTATGGTGTGTGTACTGTTCGCTGTGTTGGCTGCGACTTGGTCGCACTCAACACAGCGAACAGTACGTAGGTTTTTTTTACCTAATTTTAACCTAAATATAACTTTAGTTAGACTCTAGTGAAGACTCCCTCATGATGGTCGTAGACCGAAACATGTAGGAGCAAGTCGAAGTGATTTTTAATGTAAATTTTAAAACTTTGTCAAGTTTAATAAAGAGTGCATTTGTTGGTGTATGAACTTTGTAGATATAAAATGCACGGTACAACGATAAAAAAACACAAAAACTGACAATTAAAATGTTCATTAAAGCTTCTTGCGGTATAATAATACTAATAATAATTGTCAGCACGAAAATAAATAAGGAATTGTTTTATCATTATCACCGTCTCAAATAAGGCAAAGTACTGCAAGTATTGAAATTATTTAGGCAGTTTACTTTGCTACATGGTTTCTCAAACTGTGGTAGGTGGACCACTACCGGTAGGCGACCTTGATCATAATCAAATTATAAAAAAGATAAGTATCTTAAAGGTAATAAGACATAAGTCATACATATCTGATAATACACAGTGTTGCTGGCAACAATGCATGAGCAATCCCTGTTGTCAGCCGGTCTTCCCAATTTCGGCATTTTTGTTTCAATAAAAAAAATTTGGTGGTGCGTTGGCATTGCTAAATTGCAGTCAGTGGTACGCCAGCGAAATACCGGGTGCTGATAAGTCCTTAGCACGACCAGGAAGGAAACAATCTCGGAAGCACGTCAGGAACGCGCGCGATTTCAACAACATCGAGTCAATAGCTGTCATCAAGATTTTTTTTAGAAGCAAGGCGCCAAAGGAAATTCACGCCATTCTGACAGAAATATTAGTTTGTTTCCTTCCTGGTCGGGTTAAGGACTTATCAGCAACCTTGTAGTTTGAGAAACCCTGTGTCGGTGGACGGCATGTACTCACGTGGCGGGCATCAGTTTCAGTTTAACATAAGCTTCAGGCAATGTCCCGTAGCCCGTGTCTTCATGTGTGGCCAGGTCATCTGCTGCAAGAACGGACACGACAAGTTCTTGTTTCTCGTCATGATAGAATACCTGCAGCTGTATTCGACCGCTCACTGCTTTCTCTCGTGCCAGTTGCTCCTGGACAAGAAGGGCCGTCAGTATTGTTATCTCGCGGGCGGTCTATTTTGAACGGAACATCGAAATGGTGGCAGCACGGGGTTCAAAACTTTTGTCGGGTGTTGTAAGTTACCGTTCTGGACTCAGCTCTGCGTCACAGCAAGTCATTCCATAGCGCGTCTACTCTGCTGACGGCTGTAGTTCACGCTACTAGCAATTAAAAACACGTTCCCTCACTAGTGTCGTGCGACCACTGTGTTTTGCACCAGCTGCCGCAGCAAATATTTTCAAACAGTATACTACATCATGTCCACCCGTTCTTGAAGCAGATATAAGATGCATTTCTTCCATAATCCTTCCACACGATCCGCATAGAGGTCCGCCGTGTTTAGGGACGCAAACCTGAGTCAAGAACTGTACCTTATGTCGATTTTAAACCCTTTCTACAAGAAATGTTAGAGACGTTACGATGACACTGAGGGAAGAATAACAGTCATGAACCCAGGACATGGTGAGTCCATCGTCGATATGCAGGCAATCGATAGGAACACATTATGTCAAGATATGTGCCCTGGCTGTCGAAAGTTGTTGTCCCGTTGCCTGTACATGAGCATGATGGTTGAAGTATTAGAAGTACCGAAGGACTGAGGCAAAAATCGGAGGGGCGGAAGGCATGTGATTAAAATGCATTAAAGTTTGTGAAAATTTTAAAATATGCCAGAAGGGGAGAAAAGTGGAAAGGCCCCTATTAAGGTGGCTGGAAGGTGTGGAGCAAGATGTAGGGGGGACAAAAGGGAGAGACAGGGTCAAAGGAAAATAATAGAATGTGCAGTTGTAATAAAGGAGGTCAGGTTGCTCATAGGGCGTAGAAGTAAGGTGCAAGGAAGTGCATGTAAGGATTAAAGTGCTAATGCCGATCGATATCGGAACATATTTAAATTTTAAATGCTTTTAATCTGGAGTTACGAAAATGAGGATCTGCGTTATTTTACGTTGCCTACACCGTGCATCATGTTTCGTGTCACTCTTTATTAGCCAACAATTAATGCATGCTTTTTTTTTTTTTCAAGTTACGACACTGTGTCTAATTGTACTGAAAATTTCGTGGCAGAATATTGAGCCTTTAAATCCAGCGAAATTGTAAATATTTTCTTATAATAAAACCAACTAGATGCACTAGTTTCTCAAATTTATTTCTGGAATAAAACTTCACTTGTTTCGTACAGTTCCTCTGTCCATCATCAGGAGTTTTTCACTGTACACACAGTAATGATATATGTCATACAGGTTTGTATGACATATATCATTACTGTGTGTACAGTGAAAAACTCCTGATGATGGACAGAGGAACTGTACGAAACAAGTAAAGTTTTATTCCAGAAATAAATTTGAGGAACTAGTATATCTAGTTGGTTTTATTATAAGAATTTATCACGATGCACGGTCACCTGAACAAATTCTTAAATATTTATTCTGGTAATTTCAACACTTTATTTGTAATCGGGACTTGAAAACGGAACTTTTTAAATAAAATATTGGCTTTTTATAGCAAACGCAACAAACCTAAACGGATAACAGCATTTCTTCAACAACAGCAATATTTTAACGTACGCTGCTTTTGAAATTTTACTTCACCGTTGTTTCTGTGATTCCATTTATGTTAAAATGATGCAAGCCTCGAGTCCATGAACACTTTAATGAGTCATTAATAAAAAAATAATTTTGGTATCATTAAGTTCACTATATGTTTATGTTAATATATTCTGGCCACATTTACACATTTTAATTTGAAACAAATACTGGACCATAGAATTGTGCCGTTCAGATTAATTTAACCCTAAACTCCCGTAACAGTAGCTTAGAAACACCAATTAACTTCTGGTGTCACAGAAAAAGTACTAGCAGTCAAAGGGTTAATACACAAAAGCCGTTACTGGATAAAAATCACCCCCATATCGTTAGATCAAATGGTGACTTATTTAACATAGACACCACCTAGAGTTTTAAAGAAAAAAATGTCGGTATAACTACAAAGCAGAAGTACATACAGTCTATTAAATGTTGCTGAATTTATCAGGTAAGTTTTTAAGGATGCAGGGAACACGGAGCACATTCTTCGGGTGTCGTAAGAGGGATGTTCATACTCTCTGGCTGCTAATGCTGGGCTTCATTACTTGTATTGCAGAGAGCACCTGAAAACGTGAATGGATAACTTGCAAAATAGACATCACACCGCTCCACCTATGCAGCTGTAAATGTAACAAACATAAGGGAATATCACCTTTCATACAGATTTATATACACGAATTTAAAGTGCCAGATTTCAGTCTTCCGCCGCGGTATAGTTGAGTCCTTCGCTCTTCTGAGATGTTAGGTGGCGCGCAGGATGGTATCTACTTACGCACTACCACCCTACGTCGCGCAAATTCCCAGAAGGTCGAAGTTACCAATAATCATCACATTTCTCATTTACTCTTCATACATCATCTTTTGCTGTGTAAGTAAAAACTAATTATTCAATAATATATTGAATATTTTCTCAGATTGTACAAGAAAATGACAATTTTTTAAACAACTGCAGTTAAACCCGAAAAATTACGACATCCTAACAAATTAATTAACAATAAAAAGCACACTTCCATGCAAAATGCAAAGAACACACAGACTATCGTTTTGTTGTAGCATGTTTGCTATGATTTCATAATAAAGAAATGTGAGCCATACATCCACTCAGGCAATAACAACATTGATTTGGTTATAACAGAGTGTTTTGGCGGTAGGTTTTACGGTGTAGCACGGAATAAGTTACAGGACTGGCACATTTGATTCTAGAAACGTTAAAAAAAGTAACCAAGTGACATCTGTAGCAAAGCGTGCATAACATAAACTTATTCTAAATGAAATATACAAATAAGAAGTGGCCGTACAATCAGATGTAGATCATTCAGTTTACGTAAGAAGGTAAGAATTCGCCGCGAAAGTGGAAGTGCTTCAAAATAGCTGCAATTCGAGTTTAGATGGATGCTAACTTAAGTAAACAGATCTACTGGAAACAAAGTTTGGAATTCTCTTTTATAATACAAAAGGTAAAATACATAACTTTATAAGAAATTGCTAAATAGTAAAAACAGTATTTTACTATGAAGTGTTACCATGGAATGAATTCATGTGAATTTCGTACATACATACATATATACATTCATATATACATACATATATACTCGTCCATAAGCTTTACCCGCAGTACAAGTTGCTATCCTGCGTGTGTGCCTCCGGAAGATCCATTTCATATTAACAACACTTTTATATTACTAACAAATAATAAATAAAACATAAATAGCAATAAAAAGTTAGATATATTGAATGGTTAAAAATAAGAATAAACAAAATAAACGAAAAGAAAACAAAGCCGAAAATAGTGCCAGATGGGACAGCGGATAATTCTATTGGGAGGGAAATTGACTTCAGATGTAAACCTGATAGAAACAGAGTTCACGAGAAAAAGCATGTTTTATTTAACACGTGTCATTATGTACATCACAAAAATAGATAGCTTATTTTTCATAAGAAGACTTTTATGTATGATTCAGTAACGAGATGTAGAAGAAATAGACAATAATTTTATATAATACACCCAATAGCATTTACAATAGTTTGTAACCAGTTAGAAATGTGTTTCTGAACACCAGGCATTGAGATTTTATACATCGTTCTACAAGTATTCATTGGCAAGGAACAGAATTTGAAGCAACGGCAGTAACATTTGCTATTTCATATCACTACATGTACAAAATGGGTGCAGAGTGTAACGCCAGCTTCAATGTATAATACAATAATGTAGAAAAATTTATTATAATTATAAACAGCTGCGAGTGTGGTTTAAAACAATTTTTGAATAGATACATATATGGGCACCAACCGAATCTATTGACAAGCGGTATAAAACGCCACAAGGCGAAAATGTTTAAGTGATATTATTATAGTTCCAGAAGGACTTTTACCGTGCAATACGCGAGCAGCAGGAACTTAAATAATTTTGTGTTATATGTTTGTTTACCGTTTATAAGAATACTAAAATATATGGAATTAGAATTTCGCTTTCTGTTTTGCATGGATGTGAAACATGTAGCATCGCCTGAAGAGCAGAACATACTATAAAAATGTTCCAAAACAGAGCGCCGAGAAAACTATTTCCGCCTAGGATGGAGGAAATAGGAGGACGGCCGAAATAAAAATCACAGTGAGAAGCTTCATTGCTTGTACTGGTGGCGAATCCCAATCGGGAGATCAGGTCTGTCGGATAGGAACACAGTACAGCGTTGCTCTCTCCGCTATACCTGACCTGCGGATCAGGACTGGTCGTTGATTTGTCTCCTCGAAATTTCCCGTTTGGGCGGCCAAACAAAAGAGACTGAGGTGGACGAGGATGTGGCACGCAAGAGAAAGTATATAAATACGTAAACGGTTTTCTGTGGGAGAATTGAAGAAAATAACTACGTGTAAGACCTAAGCATAGGTGGGAAAATACTACTGCACGTAGACTGGTATGTCACAAACTGCACCTCATTTTTTTTGGCTCCTATGCACTATTTGACAACACAGCAGTTGGAAATACTTCGGAGTAACAAAGAATCCAATAGAAGATCATAATCCCAAAACCTTTCTAGCATTTTATATTTCTTTACTGCGTTTTTGTAATACATTACATTAAAAAAAATGTAATTGGATCTATTCAAACGAACTGAATAAAGTACATTTCAGCTTCTAGAACGATATTGCGTCGGAATGTATGAACTGATATATGAAAACTGTTACCATAATGTTCAACTATGGCTACTTATTACATTACAACGACAAGAGCTCTTCATAGCTTCGAACTGAATTTATGTTCCCCGCAGAATGCTTACAGCTTTGTCACTCGCACAGCGTTTCAAAGCAGCATATGCTTTGAGTGGTACTTGGAAAGGAATGTCTTTAGTTGTTCGAAAGCGTATGTTTGTCGTCCATCTCGTTACTTAATAATTCTGTGGTCAAGTATCGAATTTGATATGTTACGTATTACGTCATTCGTATCCAGTGCGCCTCAGAATATTATACGAAAATTATATAAAAATATCTATCCTTAGATGGAAAAATTATGACGACATTTTCAGTAAAATATCGCACAAAGGGCATATAAAAACAATGGCAGCTCAATGTGGTTGATCAGTGAGAAGGGTCTGAAAAGAAATTTATTTAAATGTAAACTCTCCTTTGTTTTAGCATACCGTCCGCTTAAAATGATAGGCGGGATCATATGCAATGTGCGTGTGTATTAAAGTGGATTTTTATTTTATATATGCGTTTCGCAATACGCGCTGCATACGTTTTGGCGCCTGAGAGATAGATGATTTTGGAAGGTGGAATTCTGTCGTTTATGCTCCACAAGACACAGAAGAAGATATGAAATTCAATCTGCTCTGTCCCATCTGACAATATGTATACCATTGTAAATAACATACTCTAATAATTTTCTATGCAAAATTAGAATTTGTTCCACAACTCTTATTTGCCGCTTTAACTACATTGTGCTTTCTGTATCTAATTACCTAAAGTAAACTTGTTTACCTACCTTCTATTAGTCTACTGAAGCACAGCGCACAATTATTTCTTAAGACACAGTTATCGGAATACCTATAATAACAACCTAAAACTCAGAAGTACCTGCTTCAAGTCAGAGTGTTAGCATAATAATATATTTCACACACATATTCTGGAAATTATTTCACGTATACCTACGTGTATGAACATCATATATTTCAGGGCCATGAAAATAACATATACTTTACGTGTGTATTACTGGAGTAAAGCACTGCCGAAGATGAGTAATACAAATAAAATGGGAAGTTTCCTAGATTTATAAAAGCATAATACAAAAAGCCCTAAACATTTCGGCGAAAAGTAGATTGACCAAATAGCAAAAAAACAGCATAGTAGTAGTAGCAAGATTAGTAGCTGAGTTCGGCAGTCCTTTACATTAATGGACACGTATTCATAATATTGCACTCCTGTTTCCTAGCATTCCGTATTTACAGTTTATCTAACTTCCAGGTTTTAGTTTCAGTACCAGAACAAAAGCGTTAATTTTGCTACCCTGGTGATACAATTCATAAAGACTATGTGCAGAATACACGGACTTGTTATCCGGTAAAAAGTCAGTCCATTATAAACATACACCATGTTACATACAGAAAACAAAATATTCACCGTCTATACTTATAGTATATTACAAACTAGGAAAGAAAGATTTAAATCGTATAACACATACTAAATTATAGAAAGTATTATTAAAAATACTGAGATGAATAAATTACTACCGTTGACTGACAACAACAAAAAAATGGTTTACGCAGTGGACATCACGTGACTGGAACCCGGAAACGTATATATTAAGTCATGTATATATACAATTATTTAAGTATGTTGAGTGTCATCTGCTGAGACATGTATGTCCAGTAATTCCAAGAGAATTCTTTAATATCCAACCAAACGTAAGAGCAGACATTAAAATTAAGAGATTTATGAATTCCGGACTTCCAGAAATGATGCTCCATGCATGAAACACGTTTCAATATTTTTCTACGGGCGTTTCTTGACGTGAGGCTCCTTGCATTTCTCCAAAAAGACATGTTATTAACTATCAGTTTTGAAATAATTTAACCCCAGATACTCACCCAGAATTACATAAACACATTTTCGTGGCGCACCACATTTCAGCTTTTGACATTATCAATTGGCCAGAAATTTAGGCGTGTTTCACGTTCAGATTTAACGTTTCTCCATAAATGAATACAATAGAATCATTTAACGAGCACTGTGAGAACTTAAGGACGTACTTTATTTAGTGGTGAATTTCGAGTGTCATACAAAGACATGAAATTCGTAGCGAAATTCGATATCTTGACAAATGATCCCCGGACTCCCCCCACCCCATCCCTACCTCGTTTTACTAAAGTGGTGCAAGAAGAGCAGAACACAAAGAATTGTGTTAAGAAATGCAGAAAGTCCACATCACGCCTATACAACGTCACTATGTATGTTACATATTCCAAGCGGAATTACAAAATATTCAGTAAACCATCCTCCAACGTGGAAGAAAAGTTCCTCGTTAGTTGCGGTTTGGGCGAATGAAGTTACTTGTGTATTGGATCAGTGGGGATAAGGGTACACGGCTGAGGAAAGTGAGAGTAAATAAACAATGACGTCATTATTATACTACGATGATATTTACTTATGAGAACGAATTTAGTGTGTGGATGAGGCGGTTAGAAGCATGGGATGAAGCTACAACAAGGTCAAAGTTGAGCTGAAACTTGACACTGCTACATAAGAAAAATAAAACAAACCAAGTTGGTTACGCAAACGTATAAAATTTTTAAAAATACTGGAGTATTTTATACAATATTAATCATGTTCGATAGATCGTTTATAATGGAATTTCCCGCATTAATTTCCACGTGAATATTCGAATCCCCGTTGGAGGATATTCTGCTGCACTAATTTTCTAAAAAAAAAAAATCTAAAAAGATAATCAAACATCTGAGAACCTATTAAATACAAGTTAATATTTTGAAACCTAGGGCACACTACAATATAACACAAACTACAAATTATAAAATCCCTATACACTGCATTATTTTTACTATCCCTTCATTATTATCATTAAGAAGCATTTCCGATAATCGGAAATCGTTCTCCCAATCGCCTTTCTGTGTCCAAGATCTACGTTTGATTGTACGGAAGCATTCCATGTACGTTTCGTTTGTCTATAAGGTTACCTCTACACAATGAACAACAACAGATGCAACATTAAAATAACTTACGTTTGTTATCACAGAAGATTTTCATACACACATATACACACACATACATACACACAGATAGGGATTATACATGTGTAGTACTAATAATAATGTGGTATGTTACATGTGCAACGAACACTTTTGGTCTGAGTTTTCTCTTTTGTTTCTTTACACTGCTTCGAGAACACGTCCTGTTTAAAAGGCAACATGAAAACAGCAATTTATATCTTACAAGGAAGAAGAATAAATTTTAGGCCCATCATCAATAATCCAACAAATTTATAAATGATAAGTGAGGCCCGTACGGCTAGGCACAGGTGTATCAAAATATCATTACTGGAGATATTGGTGTGATATCACCTTGTAGTTACTACATGCAGCTTTACAAGTATATGGCACAATTCATTTGTTTCATTGTGGGTGCCACGAAATTACCGCAGCTACATTCGCACGTATTTTAGTGATAACTTAAGGACGCCATCATTTTTGGTGTACGGTAAAATTGTAGTAGTAAACGTTGGGTATTTATCTCTCTACAAATTTATTGTCTTCTTCTATTATATCTGTATTCCATTTACATCTGCTAGCAGCAAAAATATATTTCATGACAATTCTTTTTCCAAGCAATTGAAAGTAAAGCGTCTATAGTAACAAGTAACCCTTAGATATAAACACCAACCTCACCCTTACTAGACAAATTTTCATCGTTATTTCTAGTGTCATCTGTTTCAAATGAAGCCAACTAAGTGCACACTACTACTTAACATATTTATTTCAACTTCTATACATGTTTCGGGCAACTATGTGCCCATCATCAGGAGAACTTACTGTATCTATGCGACACTGATATTTATCAATCTGTAGGGGTCTGCAGACCAGACAGCCAACCATACAGAACGAAAAATACCAGTATCACAGATATACAGTAAATTCTCCTGATGACGGACACATAGTTGCCCGAAACATGTACAGAAATTGAAATAAATATACTAAGAAGTAGTGTGCACCTAGTTGGCTTCATTTGAAACAGATTATACAGAGATGCACGGTCAACAAAACATAAAATTCTAATGTCATGTTACGGAATCTAGGAAGTGTGTCATCCCCGTTGTGTGTGTGTGAAAATTGGAAAGGTTATGTAGTCAAACACAACTATGTCAATTAATGTGTAATTAATGGCTATACTAGACAACTACATGTTTCGGCCTCTACTGGCCATCTTCAGGTTGTCTTCCAGAGAACTTAACTTAAGGTCCTACTATATACATTGAGCGCGTACGTGATGCAGAGATCTCTACATACGGGCCTTATTGCGTAATGTAATTTCTATATGTGGTGGTATGCTCTGACTAGAGGCATGGTAGTGCTAGTGGCTAGAGTCAAGTTTGAAGGTTCTGGTCCGCTGGTATTCACCACCCTTCTCACACACATCTCTCTCCCCACAGGCAAGGGACCGTAGTACATCC
>Ga0123357_10013828_pt1 | contig 10501 bp, 13 predicted proteins | sample TergutEmb28metaG_FD_89873 | JGI IMG/M metagenome (GOLD analysis project Ga0123357, IMG submission 89873) | Embiratermes neotenicus P4 segment gut microbial communities from Petit-Saut dam, French Guiana - Emb289 P4 | ecosystem: Host-associated > Arthropoda: Insects > Digestive system > Gut ...
ACACCTCTTTGAGACCGATCCATCCGGAGCACTCGTCGCGTACAGGGCAACAAGCATAGGATCCGGAAGACCGGTCGTGATGGACCTCTTCGAAAAGGAATTCACAGACGGTATGTCATTCGAGGCGGCTGCGAAACTCGGGCTGAAAGCCCTGGGCGCGGCCATAGAGGATGAACTGTCGGCGGAATCGGTCGAGATCGGAGTGGTCGAGAAAGGAAAGAAGTTCAGAAGACTTACGGACTCCGAGATCACAAAGATACTCGGCAAGGTCTGAATTGATCCCATGGTCGACCTGAACAACGCCATAATCGCAAGGCTGGAGAGCCACGGAGAGACGTTCGAGATCCTTCTCGATCCCGCCGTCATGAACTTCCTGAAACAGGGCAAGAAAGTGGACCTTGTCGACTTCCTTGCAGTGGAAGAAGTATTCAAGAACTCCGGCAAAGGCACCAGACCGGCCGAGGAAAAGATCAAAGAGGTCTTCGGTACCGATGATATATCTGAGATAGCGAAGAAGATCATCGAGAAGGGAGAGGTCCAGATGACCGCCGAACAGCGGAAGGAGATGCTGGAGGCGAAAAGACATCAGGTGATCTCGTATATCGCCGCGAATGCAATAAATCCGCAGACCAAACTCCCGCACCCGTATGTCAGGATCGAGCTTGCCCTGGATGAGGCTAAATTCCACGTGGATCCGTTCAAACCGATCGATAAAGAGATCGATGAAGCGATGAAACTCCTCCGTCCTCTTCTCCCCATCCGTTTCGAGAAGAGCAAGGTCGCCATCAAACTCAAAGGCGAAGATTACGGAAGGTGTTTTGACGATATGATCCATTACGGGATCATCGAAAAAGAAGAATGGCTGGCCGACGGTTCGTGGATAGGCCTGATGGAACTGCCCGCCGGAATCGTACCCGAGCTGACGGAGAAGCTCAAGCATAAGACCAAGGGAGCGGCTTCCGTAAAAATAGTTTAACAATACGTTCAAAAGATGTGATAAATATGGAAAAAAGAAACGCCAGATCCGCACGAGAGATCGTGGTCCCCGGAGACCTGCTGGATGACAGCGGTATGAGTGCCGGGAACAACGCATATGTGCTCAATGGCAAAGTATACGCCGGAGTTCTAGGCGTTAAGAATGTGTATCATGACACCATCGGCGTCATCCCTCTCGGGGGACGCTACATGCCCAGCACGGGAGACACCGTGATCGGGATAATCGAGGACATCGGCCCTTCGAATTGGCTGGTGGATATCAACGCGCCGTACCCCGCGCCGCTACACGTGAACGAGGTCCCCTGGAAAGTGGAGTTCGGAGACACGTCCAAGTATCTCAACGTGGGGAACGTGGTGATGCTGAAGATACTCATGGTGGACGAAAGCAAAAAGATCCAGGTCACCATGAAGGACTCGGGACTCAGAAGGATAGAGGGCGGCCAGATGGTGGAGATGCCCCATTCGAAGGTCTCGAGGGTGATCGGCAAAAGCGGCTCCATGATACAGATGATCAAGAACCTCACGGACTGCCGCATATTCGTAGGGCAGAACGGAAGGATCTGGATCGACGGAGAGGATGAGAGCGCAGATGTTGCGGTCGGGGCCATAAAGATGATAGAAAAAGAGGCCCAGAGCAGCAACCTCACGGAAAGAGTTGAAAACTTTATTAAAAGCAAACTCCCGAAGAAAGATGACGGGGGGGAATATTGATGAGCGGACACACCGATATGGTATTAGTTGATAAGAAGGGCATGAGGATCGACGGAAGGAAGACCGACGAACACAGGCCCGTTCACATTGAGGCGGGAGTACTCAGCAACGCTGACGGCTCCGCTTACTTGGAGATAGGAAAGAACAAAGTGCTTGCGGCGGTCTACGGGCCGAGGGAATGCCACCCCAGACACCTGCAGGACCCCACTAAGGCAATAATACAATGCAAATACAACATGCAGGCGTTCTCGGTAAGCGACAGGAAAAGACCCGGCCCGGACAGAAGGTCCATAGAGATCTCGAAGATAATCGCCGAGGCCCTGGAAAAAGTGGTTCTGACCGAGCTGTACCCCCGCGCATCAATTGATGTATACATAGAGATACTTCAGGCGAACGCCGGGACAAGATGCGCCGGCCTTACGGCGGCCTCTGTGGCCCTTGCGGATGCGGGGATACCGATGCGGGACATAGTTCCCGCCGTTGCCGCCGGAAAGGCGGACGGACATGTGCTCCTCGACCTCAATAAGGAGGAGGACAACTTCGGACAGGCGGATGTTCCGCTTGCGATAGTTCCGTCGACGGATGAGATCGTCCTTCTTCAGATGGACGGCAACATGACCAGAAAAGAGTTCGATAAAGCCATGGACATGGCCTTCGGCGCTTGTCACGAGATCTATGAGATACAGAAGGCCGCTCTGAAAGAGCGCTACGCCGTAGCGAAGGGGGATGAAGAAGATGAGTGAGTATGTCATCTCGGAGATCAAGAGAGACCACATAATGAACCTTCTGAAAGAAGGCAGGAGAGAGGACGGCAGAGGCATTGATGATATCAGGGATATCAAGGTAACCACCGGATGCGTTGAGAGTGCCGACGGCTCGGCGAGGGTGAAACTCGGAAAGACCGAGGTCATCGCGGGAGTGAAGATCATACCCGGAACACCGTTCCCCGACACTCCGGACAGCGGCGTCCTGACGATGGGCGCGGAACTGATACCCATGGCTCACCCCATGTTCGAGTCCGGACCTCCGGGAGAGGATGCGATCGAACTCGCCCGTGTGGTGGACCGCGGGATACGCGAGTCGGGGATGGTCGACGTCAAACAGCTCTGCATAACCGCGGGAGAGGAAGTATGGATGTGCTTCGTTGACATCTACGCGCTGGATTATGACGGGAACCTGTTCGACGCCTGCAACATCGCCACGGTGTGCGCCCTCAGAACGGCGGTCATTCCGGGAGAGCAGTACGGGAAGGGAGAGAACAGACCCCTGCCGGTCACATGCAACCCCGTATCCGTCACGTCCGTCAAAATAGGAAATGATTTAATACTTGACCCAAATTTCGACGAAGAGATGATCTCATCCGCCCGCCTTACCGTCACCACAGACGATGAAGGAAACTTCAGGGCCATGCAGAAGGGAGGAAGGGGTTCGATCACACGCGACGAACTCAGCCTCTGCCTGGACAGGGCCGTCGAGAAGGGAAAGACCATAAGAAAGATCATAGGGTGATACAATGGCAAAAGGAACAAAGAAAGCAGGTACGTCCGGAAAATTCGGTGCCAGATACGGTGTTGTCGTACGCAACAGAGTCAAGAACATCGAGGCGCACCAGAAAGCAAAGCATGAGTGCCCGGTCTGCCACCACATGTCCGTGAAAAGAGTAAGCTCCGGCATTTGGGAATGCAGGCACTGCGCGACGAAGTTCGCCGCCGAGGCATACAGCCCCAAGACAAAGAGAGACCTTTCACAGGTATCGGAGTAAGGGATACAGATGTACAGATGCGCAAAATGCAATGAGCCTATCAGGAACGTGAACGCTCTGGGCCTCCAGTGCGAGAAATGCGGATCGAAGATCTTCTTCAAGGACAGACCGAACGTGAAGAAGGTCCTGAAGTCCGATTGATATGTTCGCCGCCGAGATCAGGATAACATCGGATGATGCCTCGGGCATCATCTCGGCGCTGAGTCCGGAAGCGGGAAGGGAACTTCCCCGCACAAAGGCCGGCGTCAGGATGGAGAACGGCATCGGCGTGATAGAGCTTACCGCCTCAGACGCTTCGGCCATGAGAGCGGCATTGAACTCGTATCTGGAGTGTATAAGGATAACCGAGGACATAAACAGAATAACAAGGTGAAGAGATGAACAATATCAGCCCACAGTTACAGAACCAGATAGCTCAGTTCCAGCAGACGCAGCAGCAGCTGCAGGCGGTGTCGACCCAGAAGCTGCAGATGGAAGCTCAGAAAAGAGAGATGGAGAGGACCTCGGCGGAGCTTGCCAAAGCCACCGGCGATGTTTACAAAAGCTCCGGTTCGCTCCTTATCAAGGTTGATGACAAAGAAAAGGTCAAATCCGATATCGACGAATCGCTCGAAACCCTCGAAATAAGGATCAAGGGCCTTGAACGCCAGGAAAAGACGCTCCGCGAGAAGTATGAGTCGCTCCAGGAAACCATCAACAAAGCGATGGGGCAGGCGTAAAACATATTCTGTATATACATAAAACACAATCCGCCCCTCAGAAGCTTACTCTTTATGAGTCGACCAACAGGCGGGGGTATCAGATAAGTAACTGGTTTACGGAGGGGTATATGTGGAAACACTTGTTATAACAGACGTACATAAAGCGTACGGAGAGCATGAAGCGGTAAAGGGGATAAATTTCTCCGTCGGTGAAGGAGAGGTCTTCGGCCTGATCGGCCCAAACGGGTCCGGGAAGACGACCACCCTCCGTATGATATCCACTCTCCTGAAACTGACATCCGGCAGCATCAAAGTGTGCGGTCATGACGTCATGTCGGAATCGGATGAAGTTAGGAAGGTCATCAGCTATCTCCCTGAGGATGCCGGGGCATACAAGGGCCTTACCGGCAGAGCCTACCTCAGATTCATGGCGGGATTCTTTGCCGACGGCGAGGAATTCGAAAGGATGGTCAGCGTCGGGATCGAGCTCGCGGACCTCGGGGACAGGATAGACTCTAGGATAGATACATACAGCAAAGGAATGGCCAGAAGACTTCTGATCGCAAGAGCCATAATGCCTTCTCCCAAGATAGCTATAATGGATGAGGTAACATCAGGCCTTGATGTCATCAACGCTTATGAAATCAGAGAGATCATAAAGAACATAGCAAAAAAAGGTGTGACCGTTCTGCTGTCCTCCCACAACATGTTCGAAGTGGACATGCTTTGCGACAAGATAGCGATGATCAACGAGGGCCGCCTTATTCTGACAGGCGCCCCCGCGGAGCTTAAAGAAAAATACAAAGCGGCCAATCTCGAAGAAGTATTCGTAAAGGCGGTGAAAGGATGAATAACCTTCTGAACCTTACGAAAAAAGAGATCAGGGAGCTTTTGACCCCGCAGATGCTGATCTCAATCGTCGTGATGGTCGTCATATTCATGGGGATCGGCACAATGGTCGGCAACGAATCGAGCAATGCGACCGCTCCGCAGAAAATAGGTATTGTGAACGGTGATGCAGGCGGGGAATGGTCTGAGTTCGCCATCGATTCAATATATGGTTTCTACGAAGCCACGTACGGGATAACTTCCGATGATGCATCACAATACATAATCATGCTGGATAGCCCATATGATGATGACCAGCAGATAGCACAGGAAATGATTGATAAGGGCCTAGACACCGCCTTTGGGATAGGGCCGGATTTCTCCCTGAGCATTGATAATCAGACACAGACGAAGATCGACGAATACTATGTGTTCCAGAATAATGGACTCATCAGATCCGCGGTGTCGGCTGTATCGGCAACGGCCATACCGTGGATATCGAGCAGCATCTCGCATGCGCTGGTATCCAAAGCGACTGATCCTGCTTCAGCTGATTTCCTGCTGGATCCGATTCAGCGTAGCTCACACGCCACTCAATACACATACATCAAAGGAACAATTTATCCCGGAGTAACTCCCATCGAGATCTCAACATCTATAACAAGCCAGACGCTTATGGTGCCGGTCGTTATGATGATAATCATCATGATGATGGGGAGCATGGTGATATCTTCAATGGGCAGCGAAAAGGAGAACAAGACTCTTGAGACCCTTCTTACGATGCCGGTGAAGAGAACTACCATCGTAAGCGGCAAATTGCTTTCGGCGGCGATAGTGGGACTCATTTACGGCATGGCTTACATGGTGGGAATGACCTTCTACATTGGTGGCGTCACTGGTTCGGCCGGAGGCGTGAACCTTAAGGACTATGGACTGAGCATAGGGCCGGCCGAATGGGGCCTTATTGCGGTGATGATCTTCTTGGCGATATTCTGCGCTCTCGGACTCTGCATGATCCTCGGAGCATTCGCAAAGAACTACAAGTCCGCGCAGACAATGATCATGCCGATCAGCGTTCTCGCCATAGTGCCCATGTTCATCACGATGTTCTCCAGCTGGGGAGGCCTTCCAGCGTTCCTGAAGGTCCTTGTGTTTGCGATTCCATTCTCGCATCCGATGATGGTCATGAGCAACCTGATGTTCGGAGACACGACGCTGGTCTTTGCTGGTCTGGCGTACCTGCTGATATTCACTCTGATAACGATATTGATCACGGTGAAGCTGTACAAGTCGGATATCCTGCTTACGGGGCTTAGGCAGACAAGAGGCATGAGGATGATGAAAAAATACGTATACACAGGGAAGAGAAGATGGTAAAAGAAACAGCGGAGATGCTCAGGGCGGGAAATAAGGTCATCTTAGTCCACGGAAACGCGGACATGGATGCCGTCGGATCGGCCTTTGCCATCTCCGTCTGTTTCCCCGGTGGGGACATATTCGCGCCGGGAGGCGTCGACAGGGTGGCAGGCCTTGTGGCGGAAAAACTTAACATAGGTATACGTGAGGAATGCGACCTGAGCGAGTATGAACTCATTGTCGTCGTGGATACTTCTTCTCCGGAACAGCTGAAGCCCTCCGTTCAGGAGATACCGGAAGGGAGCGTGGTGATCGATCACCACAAACCCACCGGTAAGTGGGAGGGGATGCATTTCCTGTGCGATGATACGAAGGTCTCATGCTGCGAGATCATCAAAGAGATCATCGAATCCGCCGGCATAGACATTCCGAGAGATGCCGCCATGGCCTTATTGGGCGGAATGCTGACCGACAGCGGCCATTTCCAGTATGCAAAGCCAGAAATGATGATCTCTTTCGCGGACCTGCTCGGCAAGAGCGGCATACATATGGATGAGGTATTCAACCTCACCAGATCTCAGATGAATATGTCCGAGAGGATCGCCGTGATGAAAGCGATCGGGAGAGTGAAGTTCGACCACATCGGAGATATGATCGTTGCCGCTTCATACGGGGGAAGTTTTGAGGCCACATCCTGCAGGGCCATCATGATGTCCGGCGCGGATGTCGCTTTCGTCGGCTCTCAGAGGGATGAAGAATTCAGAATAAGCGCCAGAGCCACTCAGGAAATCGTCAGAAGAGGGATCCATCTCGGCAATATCATCGGGGGTATAGGGAGAGAGACGGATACGGACGGCGGAGGCCACGGAGGCGCAGCGGGGATCTCCGGGATCGGAGATGTCGAGGCAATGCTTCACATATGCACGCAGAGGACCATGGACGAATTCAGGAATATAAAAAGAAGTTTATCGGAAGATCTCACCTGAGCTTTTCCATTTTATCGAATATCTGCCTCATTGCCGCATGGTTGTCCGGGTGCTTCACGAAATATTCTCTGACGGGGCCCAGTATCTTTATCAGAGAGTCCGCAACACCGTTCTTGAGGTCAAGAGGGAAGAGCGAACCAGAGAAATATGATTCGATCAATTCATCGTAACCCGGGAAGGACAGGTCTCCGCCGAACTTCTCCGGCCTTGAGATATCCATCTTACCCAGACGCGGGAATATGATGTACTTGCACAGCATGAGTACCGGGTTCTCGTCCTCCTTTTCTTTCTCCGGAGGACAGAAGGCTTTCTTCATTTTGCTTCTTATCGCTTCGTCATCATCATGGATGTTTATGCTGCTGCTCGGGTCGCTTTTCGACATCTTGAATGCGGCCGGGTTCATCCTGTCCCCGCCTTTCAGCCCGGGCAGCAAGGGGGTGTGAAGCGCCACCGGCTTCTTCCATCCGAGTTTATCCGCGGCGTCCCTTGCCAGCATATGAGCTCTCCTTTGGTCCATGCCCGCGTACGCGAGGTCAATGTCCATGCAGAAGATGTCGGTCGCCTGCAGTATTGGGTAAATGAGCTTTGAGAAATCAACTTCGGCCTCGTCCTCGGAACGGCCCATGATCGTCATTGCTCTTTTCACTCTGGAAAGAGTGGTTGCCTTCGCGACCTTTATCACTTTTTCCCAATATTCGATGTCGCTGAGTATCTCGCTCGCGTACACGAACCTTACTCCGTCATCCGGAACACCCAATGCCTTGAAGCAATCCTCCATGTATTTTGCGCAGGTCCTTATGTTCTCAAGGTCGCCGCCCAGCTTATCGTTGATGTAGGCATGCCAATCCGCCCAGAATACTATCACATCAAACCCCGCATCCGCAAGGTCCTTGATCTTGGACGTCACCAGCGCCCACCCCAGATGTACAAGGCCGGATGGCTCGAACCCGATATACGCTCTCGGTCTCTCTTTCTTCGAAAGGAGCTCTTTCAGCTCTTCCTGGGTGACAACTTCCTCGGCGTTCCTGGTTACGATGGCCATTCTCTGTTCGGCATCCATTTGAATCGAGCCGTTATCATCGGGATTTTATAAAAATGTCACTGGGGCCGGGCTGTCTTACTCTGTTTTCAGAAATCCTATGCGCACGAAACTGCACTGTACAGAATTCATTCATGCGAATATGCGTGTTCGGATTGATCTTCCTAATTGTGCAGTTGCTGGTGATTGTCGACTCACATATGATTTATGAAATAGTGATAAGATATTTTATGAAATAGTGATAAAATTTGTTCTGAGACCATACCACCACCATTCTTTGACGATACTGACGGCGGGGGGTTACGCCTATACCCGCGACGACGGGGTTGCGGTGGTCCCGATCGACTGCCTCGGACCGTGACGCGGATGCTTTGTGCATCCGCAGAATGGTACCATTAAGAACCGAGATGTCATTGTGATCATGATGCATGAGAAGCTGAAGGCCAGCGTACTGCGCAGTCCGATCATTGATATCAGGGGATACCCGTACTTCATCCACCCGGTCACCGACGGCATACCTGAGATGGATCCGGACATTTTGGATGAGATAGCCGACTGGATGGTCTCCGTTTCCGCTTTCGAATGTACCCGCATCATCGCGCCAGAGTCGATGGGCATACCGCTCGCCGTCTCCTTATCACTCAGATTGAGGATCCCTTATTCGATAATCCGAAAGAGGTCCTACGGCATCGACGGCGAGATCGCGGTCTCATACAAGACCGGATATTCCGACGGGCGAGTATATATAAACGGCCTGAAAAGAGGAGACCGGGTTGTCATTGTGGACGATGTGCTCAGTACCGGCGGAACAATGTCGGCGATCATCGGCGCTCTTATGGAGAATGAGATATCCGTGGAGGATGTTCTGATCGTTTTCAATAAGGGGTCCGGAAGAGAGAACGTGAACAAGCGGTGGGGCATTGAGATCAAAAGGATGCTGGATATCTCGATCGAGGGCGGCGTCATTACGGTGGATGAACCTGCTAACTGTAATTCTCCCCCTTAAATCGGATCCGCCGGTCCTTCCGCCGTGGGACCCGATATTATATTCTTTGTGGTGGCGGCATGCATAGCCGGTTCTCTGATCGGGACCTTCACGGGTCTGGTCCCGGGTATACACGTCAATACTCTGGCGTCGATGATGCTTGTATCTTATCCTGCGATGGAATCATTCATCACATCGTTCACGTCCTCATCAAATGCACCCATCATCGTGTCATCCTGCATAATGGCCGCATCGGTGGTCCATTCTTTCGTTGATTTTGTTCCCTCCGTGTTCATCGGCGCGCCGGACCCGGACGAGATACTGACCGCGCTTCCGGGGCACAGGCTTCTGATGAAAGGTCAGGGTATGCGCGCCGTGCGCGCCGCCGCCGTCGGAAGTGCCGTCGGTGCTTCGTCAGCGCTGATCCTTGCGATACCTTTCCAATACCTTATGCTGCACGGGCTGGCGGATAAACTTGACACGTTCACCATCGCCGTGCTTATCTTCACTCTGTCGGCAATGGTCCTGAAAGAGCGCGGTGCGGAGAAAAAGATCTGGGCCGCCGTGCTGGTGGTTGTCTCCGGTATGTTAGGCCTGGTTTGTATGGATGTGCCCATTCCTTCCGCCGGAATAATCGGAGAAGGGACTCTTCTCTTTCCGCTGCTGACGGGACTTTTCGGCATACCCTCACTGCTCGGTTCATTCAAGAATGCCTCCGTTCCGGAGCAGCACGATGACGGGATCTCTCCCGTTGACCACATCCCCGGGATCAAGGGCGTTGTCATGGGTTCAATCGCGGGCTGGTATCCCGGAATGACGGCGACCGTGGGCGCATCGCTGTCGTCGATCTTCCTGCCGGAAAACAGGCCGGAGAAATTCATCTCGGTCATCGCGTCCATCGGCACGGTGACCTCGATATTCTCACTCATCACTCTGTCGGTCTCCGGAAGCGGAAGATCCGGGACCGTGCTTGTCATAAAGGATATCGTCGGGGACGGCGTTTCCGGATTCTGCTCGCCCGAGTTCCTTCTGCTTCTGCTCAGTGCCGCGATCGCGTCCTTTCTCGGCTACCGCATAACGATCTCCGTCGGAAAGTTGATGAGCGGATTGGCAAACAGGATCAATACCGCGTTTCTG
>Ga0123357_10013830_pt1 | contig 10500 bp, 3 predicted proteins | sample TergutEmb28metaG_FD_89873 | JGI IMG/M metagenome (GOLD analysis project Ga0123357, IMG submission 89873) | Embiratermes neotenicus P4 segment gut microbial communities from Petit-Saut dam, French Guiana - Emb289 P4 | ecosystem: Host-associated > Arthropoda: Insects > Digestive system > Gut ...
AGGCTGAAAAACAACTTGTTGTGCTTCAGCCTGCTACACGGATAACACACCCGACCAGCCACAACGAAACTCCAACACACATCGAAACAAGAACACATAACGAATGTGGTGATACAACAATAAAATCGCAGGCTCCTGATGATGGATGTATTAATATCCTAAACATGTTGAGCATAGAAGAAGTGAAATAAAACTTAATAAATTGTGACATCAAGTTGGTCTCTTATTCTTCAATGAGTATTTGAATATCGACTTGTTGTATTCAGTTGTTTGTATGAGATCAGCTGTTTTGGAGGGCGGGGGGGGGGGTTGTCCTATGTAAACTGTCACATCGTCGAAAATTATGCTATCTCCCTGATATGGCCATATCTGCGAGCTGTGTTCGCCCATGGTTGTGTGCTTATATATTTAATTACACGGCGAATGACGTAAGCAACACAGAATTTTGTTGTTGTGACTCTGAACGTTCAGGTCGGTGTTCAGAGGAATCTGATGAACCGTCATTCGCCACCGTCGATCTACCAATGTAAGTACATAACTCACTACTGCTATATGTGTACTCTGTGTTTTTTTGTTTGTTTTTGGCGCGACAGCCCCCCAGTGGGCCATGGCCTCCTCACTCACGAAGTTTCTAGATCACACACAACGACGCTGCACAGTCGTTGGGACTCCTCTGGACGAGTGATCAGCTCGTCGCTGAGACCTGTAATTGACAACACACAACATTCGCAACAGATGAACATCCATGCCGCCCGTGGGATTCGAACCCACAATCTCAGCAGGCGAGCAGCCGCAGACCTGCGCCTTACACCGCGCGGCCACTGGGACCGGCATACTATATGAGGGAACGAGCGACAAAGAGAGAAGTATCGACGTTGCTGTGGCAGCGTTGTTATACTACGCCACTGCTCCTCCTTCGCGAGGTAATTTGTTACGAAGTAGATAAAATCTGCAATAAAAATAGCACGTATCTGCGCTCATTCACTGTCGTCATTTAATTTTTATTAAAAATAATAATTTTTTTATTGAAAATAACAAATTAATATATTTATTAAAAGTAATCAGTTGCTTTTAATAATGTTTTTAGCCCCTAGTAACGTATTTTTTTCCCCTCTGTGGCGCTGCGGCCCCACACGGACCATGGCCTCCTCGTTCTTGAGGTTTCTAGATCACAAACAACGACACATCACAGTCGGTAGGACTCCTCTGGACGCGTGATCAGCGCGTCGCAGAGACCTCTACCTGACAACACACAACACTCACAACAGACAGACTCCCATGCTCTCGGTGGGATTCGAATCCACAGTCTCAGTAGGCGAGTGGCCTTAGACGTACGCCTTAGACCGCGCGGCCACTGGGACCTGCCTAATAATGTATATCTCTGCCTAATTTTTGTTCGCAATAATAGAACGCGAATCTGGTTTAACATTGTGTCGATACACACTCTGTGTTATCCTGGGTAATACAGCCCTAAGAAATTATGTTAAGACAGATTGAAGGACCATTCAAGGAACTCCTGCATGTGGCGCGTTCCATGTTGAATAACATCTCCTTTCCCTTCACCTGTACACTCTCTGCTCAGTAAGACATCTACATAAAAGTGCGAGTGTTTGATCTGAAGTTGGTTACAAATAGAGTATAGAAAAATGTGACATGTTTTTCAGCAGCATCAATTTATTCTCCCCTGCCAGGAGTTCCGGATTCTTTTACTTTCAGAAACCTGTTTCTCGGCCAGTCAACTGGTCGCTTCATACACCGGTGGTTTCAAAGTGTGGGCTGGCGTATCAAAAGGACGTCAGACACGTCAATCGGTGACCTGCTGACCGCACTTAATATATTTATTTCTATGATGTCAAGTTACTTTGCAGAAACTTAAACATTAATTATAAAGGAAAGGTAGGGACTTCATTATAAGCTATTAAAAAGGCTGGTATAGAAATACAAGCACAAAAATTATTGAGACCATACTTATTGTTTATAGGCACGAGAATGCGTGGCAAAAACATTGTTTAATAAAAACAGCTAACGAATCCTTTCAAAATGTATCAGGAGTTATATTTTTGCTAATAGTAGCAAACGAAAATGCTATAAGAAGGCTATAGTGTGAAACATTTCGCTAATTTTCAGTTTCAAACCTTCTGTCTTCCCATATTTTGTCTGTGGACCTTAAAAATGTACAAATATATCTATATTTATATATAGCTATATAGCTTATCTTTTATCGCAAAGCAAGGGTATAGATTAAGGGCTCTTCAGAACGAAGTGCTCAGGATTTGTACCCATTGGACATTTAGTGTTAGAACAATGAGGGGAATTATGTGATGAGAAATTTCGTATTTGGTACTTCTTGCAAATTATTATTGAGCTGAATAAATTAAAGGGGCGGTATTGAGTGTTACGTAAAACATTTTAAGTGGTAAAAACAAAGAAAAGCAGAAGACCTGAGACATTAAACGTAGATGAAAAAACAGCCTAGATATGAATCTTATATATAAATTTTGAATTTTATTTTTGATTAGTGTGACTCATATGACGGCCTATTGAGAAAAGGGCAATGCAATTCGGGCTGTATATAAAGGGCAGAGGGTTTCTTTATCGGCTGGTGGCATCTACTTTTTAAAGAGGACATTTTAGTTACGTGTAGTGCTAATTTTTTACCTTAAAATATTTGTGATTACGGAAGAATGGCGGCTTGATATGCCACAAAACCGATCCTTCTTTCAGTTTGTCTATAATGTTGCTATTATAATCATGCCGAGCGATACCAGACAGTTGTGGTATCATTCTGTGATGCACCATGGTCATGCTGATTTTTGCATCTACGCTGTTCCTGTTTCAGTAAATCAACAATGAGTCGGTTTGGCCTCTGAGGTAGTTGTCGTATGTAGGCCGAATATTGCCTTGAACAGTTCCCATGGCAACAGACTTGGCAAAACATAAGATGCATTGACCTTTCTACGGCACAAGAATAGGCTTTTCTCCAAGTACGTCACTCCCTGTAACTATCATTCCACCAATCATCCATATTCGTATTTCATTTATCTACCTCAGGCGCTCTGTAACTAACAATTGACGAAGTCTTTAAATAAAACCCTTATGTCTGTCTGTCTCCCTCAATATACGCCATCGCCCTTATTGCTGTAGGTATATGTTCTGTCACTGGTAGTGGGCATACGCCTGCACGTAAGCAGCAGAAATGACGGGCAACGATGTGATTTGGTGAACATCTCGCAAGAAACCCCATTTTTGTACGTACCACGATAAATGGGATACTCAGGTTTAAAGACGGGGAGTTCTTTATATGCGCAAGCCATAAAACAATTGTTTCAATTCACATACTATAACTATTAGCTGTCGTAGGAGGAACTACATGACTTCTATATTTATTATCTGCAAAGGTATTAACTTCACTATCTGTAATTTTATATTTGTTGGATGTAATTATTGAGAGAGTAATCACACTACAAACACGAAGCATTATTCATTTTGACAGACCAACAATGGCACATACAAATATGTAAATTTATTGTATTGTAAACAGCGTAGCCTGCTACATGTTTCGTCCGAAACGTGTAGCCGGCTACGTTGTCTATCTCTCATAAAGAATCATCAGTCAATGGTTAGGGATCTTTGAAAACAATGCATAGTTTTCGTACCGTGTACTTCCTCGTGTTTCCTTAAACATAGCTTAAAAGGAAGAAACAAATTGGAAGACTGCGAAACAAATGGGATACACTGTTACAATTAAAAAAGCGTTATGTGAGGATGCGGTTTACATTCTTCTGTCTCAGGATGGGCTCCATTTGCGGTATTTTGTGGGTACGATAATTTCCGCGTTCCAGAGACGGCGAGAGATTCGTTGAATAGTTAAGCGATTTGTAGACACTCAAGAAACATCTGCTCCGTGACATAACTTAAGTAAGATGAGCCATAGCAGACAAGATGTATCGAACGATATCCACACATTTATGAGCTGTCTTATCAGAACATGCAGAACGGTGCTGGGGCCCACCCACCCTTCTATTGAAAAGGACTGGAGGCTGCTTCCCCGGGAATACAACGTCTGAAATGCGAAACTCTTCACTCATCTCCATATAGTTTTGAGCTTTAGAAAGTGTGGAGCAATACCTCTATGCCCCAGTTTCAGTCTGTAACGTGATAATTAAATACAGGGACAAGATTACCCTCACCTTCATTTTATATTACACTACATTTCTTTCATATTTACTTGGGTTTGAGATAAGTAATTATATTCATTATGGACTTCGTTTGATGTAGGCGTTTACTCCTTCCATACTCTTCTAAAGTTTTAAGCGTAGATTACAAATATCACAGTTAATTAAAATCCGGAAATCTGTTTTACGTATGAAAATTGGTTGCGGGCAGAGTGCTACAGTTCCCGCATTATGGGTTCACTTTATACAGTAAACTTTATCTAAATAGAGTGTAAAAACTGCTCGGACGCACGTGTTGTGAAGGATCGTGGGCGTAGTAGTCATAATGCGTGTACTGGTTTGTCACACCTTAGTTTACTTTCACCTGCTGTGTAATAAGTTCTTATCCAAAATTTGTGTAATTAGCTAAAAATGTACGTTACCGTTCGTTATCGGCTACGAACAACAAACAATTCGTAAAAAGTAAGAGGAAACAGACGTTTGGTCTGTGGCATTACACAACTCGCAGTTGTCTTAACGGAATTCCTTCGACGAAGCGCGAAGTGTGAACGAATTATGGAATTATCTAAAACTTTTATGTGGCACTACTGTGCAGCAGCGTACCTTTAAAGGTACATTTTTCTTCCACCACGCCACCCCTCCCCCCGTGTTATGTTTGAAGTAACAGGTGGTGGAGAAACCTGCTGTGGAAATTGGTGATTTGCACTCTTCAAATATCGTTACAGGAATCAAATAATGGAAGATGCGACAGGCAATGCAAGTGAAGAGATAAAGAATATTTATAGATTTTGATCTTCAAATTTGAAGGGGCAGTACAAATTGGAAAACCCATGTAGACGAGATCATCATTTTAAAATGATCTTCGGAGACCGAGATGTGACTACGTTGTAGGCTGAATTATAAACAACCCAGTGGTTGTTTGTGTGTTCGTGATCATAAAGCCCTGGTTTGCTTATGGCGGCGAATTTATTGACCAGAGTATGAGAGGGACTTTTGTATTTCGTTACGTGGACTTAAGTTCCTTGTCAAAACAACTTGGCATGTCTTGACGCTATGGCTATGAGAGACGGACTACAGTGTTGGAGAGTTGTGCAGTGGTTCTTCTGCATGATGAAACTGTCGCCCTGTTGTGTCTACGTAGCAGGGCTGGGGAATTTACAAAGTACAAATTCCTGAGGGGGCAACAAAGGAATGTCATATATTCGACGGCAAAGTAAGTGCTAGCGGTTGGAGGTAGAAGCGAATATTTCCCTGTGCAGGATACGAAGGCCATGTGGGTTAGTGCGGATACAGCACCGCTCCTTTTTAACATCCGCACTAGTTGAAGGAGGGTGGTCGGCGCCATTCTCCGATTCAAATTTTGGAAAAATTTCCCGATTAGGCACTGAATGTAAGGAGACTGTGGATTCTACAGCCGGTTTAGACGCTTAAAGCAAGATCGTTTGGTCCTGCCGGATATTAAATTAGAAGTGCTCGGCTGTCTAGCGTTTGGCCAAAGCACGGTACCGAATGAGCTCCGCGGTCTTCGGCTTGGAGTGCTTATCTGTGTTTATTTAAAATATGATAATTTAAAATTACTGCTTCCCCTTCCTTTATTGTCGAAAGTGGATTTGAATAAACTCTACAGTAATTACGGTGAATTTATGTCCACGCAAAGAATAGTAGTAATACGAATACGTACATATGCTATTGCTGGCGGCAGTGGTGGTGGTGGTGGTGGTGGTTGTGGTAGTAGTAGTAGTAGTAGTAGTAGTAGTAGTAGTAGTAGTAGTAGTAGTAGTAGTAAGTCGTTATTTATGTCATTGTCTTATTTATGTTACGTGTTCACCGATAGACAGTATTGGCAATTAATTATTTATAGACTTCAGGCGACAAATTTCTATTCGTTTTCCTTTCCGTATTTGCCACCCACAATCTTTTGGTCAACGTTGATATAACTCCAATAACTCGAGGTGAAGGAAGTAGTTTATTTTAGACTGGGGTACGCATCGCGTAATTAACACGTTCTGGTAGGAAATGAGATTTCTCTTTTGTTTGTCCAATTGATGCTAAGCAATCTATAATCATTTATGTATTAAGTGACGTGTTTTAATATATACAACTGGAATTTACTTCTGTACAAATCCAGCTTCTGATGACTGGTCCAAACTAATTAAGTGAATACTTAACACAGAAATATTTACCAAACAAATGAGACATTGCATGATTCATCGAAAATGATTTCGCACTGTACACAGGAAGCCAATCATTATCATCAACGACATTGCATCTTATAGCATGATATAAAATTCTCCAGTTGAAATAATAGTAAGATAATCAAATGTATCTGTGCAGAGCAAAAAATGACATGAATAAAAGACACTTTCAGTAAGGCGAAACGCTTATTGTAGCATTTTTCTTTGTAATGTAACATTCTACGAATTCCACTCAAACATCTCCGTTCCGCTGGTACAAGAATAATCCATCCGTTGTTACAGCACGCGTGTGTGTCCATTGTCCTTTGTCATTTGGTGTGGTGATTACGGTAATTGAAGAATTTCACTCTGCTCGCCAGGTCGAAAAATCTCCTACTCACCTACTAAAATTTCGTGCTCATTTCTCGTCTCCTTGTACTGTACGTGTAACCTATCCCGTCTGATGTATCCTATTCTGTAAGTAGGACGTGTTAAGCTTAACACATCCTTCTTACAGAAGTGCATTTCCCACAGACTGTTGTCGGCCCCACGTGGTTCAGGGAGGTGCCCCAACGTTGTTTTAACTTCGTGCCCCACCCTGGTGTTTACTTTAAGAACTGTGATGGCAAATACAGACGGCTTAGCAAAGAAGGTTTAAATTACCCCCACCACCTCCATGCAACTGAATGGGACATGAAAAGAAACACGAATCTTTATGCAGTATAAATGTGAGTCAGAACGGTACGAGATAACTTGCTCTTCAGTTATAAATCACTGACATGTCACATTTTTTAGGAATTAAATGAAGCAGAAGTGAAAGAACACGGGAGAAATCAAGCGTTCGAAGAGAAAGACCACCGAGCTTTGTGGAATAGGGTTCTTTTTATACATTTTTTGGTACGGGCTGATGATACAGACTGGATTAAAGTATAAAGGGATAATCTCCGGTGGTAAGCATTTATGAACACAGTAATGTACTTCCGTGTTCTGTAAGGTGGGTGGGGGATAGCTGAACAGCTGGAGTGCTGCCAGATTTTAAAGAGGGGCCAAACACCGTGGAGTTCGGTTACAACGGCGGCTGGTCCTTCTCGCACATTACTGTTGATACCGCTAAATAAGAGACCCATTTTGTGTACCTGGCATATTCTTAGCACCGAAACTGTAAATTTCTGCATTCCTTTTTGTCATTTACTCAGATCCTACCTTCAGATGTCAATTAATTTTGGCCGTGTGTAACTCGAGCTGTTGTTTTGTCGGATCATTCAGAACCTATTCGAGGTAGAAACCTTTCTGATCTACACCTACACCTACACCTACAACAGATTCATGATGACACCTTCCCTGTCCCATTGTTCTTCAACTTGCCTGACAGTCTGCCCGTCCGTGTTCTCTTTAGAAAAGAAGCACTTGCTAGAGGAGTGTTCCGCAAAACATGACAGCTACATTAGATATTGCCATATCCTTCGTTACGCATGTCACTTGAATGTTTAGTTTGAGCAGGCAGTAGGAAATTAGAGAATGTAATATTGTTTATGTGTAGCTTCAACGAAACTGCTAGCCTTGCACGCAGGTGGTATGCCTACCTATCTTTGACCGAACGATTTGTGATTTGTGTATAAATGTAAAACGCTTATTCGGACCGAAGTGTGTAGTGCTGACAGTGTAACATTTTATAGATTTTCACTGCAATGTATATAATCACTAATATATCATACATAACATAAAAATTGTTCTACACGTGGTCTTTGTATCACGTGCCCAAGACTTTCACAAATACTATACATGTAAAGCTTATTTTCATAACATGCTTATTACGATTATTATAAAATACTTTATATGTCATATTATTGTGTGTATTATCAAAACCCTCTTGCGTAACTTTATGTATTCTCATAATACTGTATTTCAAATGGCGGCAACTTGTCGTTGAAAATAAAAGAAACAATAATATCTCTGCTTTTAGAAGAGTGACTGTGACAGAGCATTACAATATTGACCTGTCTATAATTGTAAAAATGTCGTTGCATATGGAAGAAATATTCTTGACACGTTCTGGCCGTATTATTTATAGGGGAAGAAACAGACTTATAGGATATCGGACTGTTTTTAGGTAGAACAGAGGATTCTGAAACTCTGTGGTATAGATCATGAATAATCTTAAAGAATAAAACTGCCGGTGGGCCCAACAGTCTGTAATTCTATAATATGCAATTTGTGTCATGTAATATACACAGAGACGGACGGAAACAGAGCAGTTTCCAGTACGTTACGATAAATACGACCAACAAACACATATACAGATATGTAAATTTATTGTGTTGTGAACAGCGTAGCCTCCCACATTTTTCGACCTCTTCTTGTGGCCATTTTCAGGGAGGTGTTCTTTGAGGAATATATTATATAGAACGTCAAAATAATTTAATTTAAAAATAAAAATATTAAGTTTTAAATAAAATTTTGAAATCTAGGTTGAAATATAAATGAAAATATAAAATGTAAATTATTTATCAATATTTTTACTACCTCCTACACACATATTTGTTGTAACTCAGGCTGGTGTCAGCACAATTTACAGCATTTCAACAAGCAACTCAGCACAAGTAATTTTATCAACCTTTTATATTTTAACGCAGATTTTAAACTTTTACAGAAAATTTAATTTTTATATATGTGAATTAAATTATCCCGTATTTCTATATAACACATCCTTCAAAAACGCACCCCTGACGATGGCCACAATAGGTGGCCGAAACATATAGTAGCAGGCTACGCTGCTTATAATAAAATACATTTACATACTCTATATATGTACTTGTTGGTCGTATTTCATATAATGAATCATCGGCGCTTTGTCATGAATCATTTAAAATTTCCAGTACGTTTTGTTGTTTGTATACATTAGGAAACTGAGTAACGATTAAATATTCTTGAAGTTATGTTATTCCTTCATTTTCTTCCTCTTCTTCTATTGTAGCTCCAAGAAGTATAAGCGCCTTCCTAGCTGCTCTACTCCATCCTTCCCTTTCCTGCACTACATCTGTAATTAAAAACTCTCTTCTTTAATCTGTCGTTCTCTACAACGTCTTTCCTTGTAGCCTGGGTCTCCGCTTAGGTCGTCTTTGGTGTAATTTGGCTAGGTTTATTTTCTTGGTGTTTCTTGCATCACCCATCCTCTATAGCTATCCCATCCATCAAGACGTCGGAGTTAAACTAAGGTACCATTGTTGATATATTTGTACAAATTTTCAAGTTCAGCGTACCTTCTCATTCGCTACTGATTATCTTCTAGCCTTGGTCCGAAAACTCTCCTTAATATCTTCATTTCGAAGATAATTAGCGCTTTTCATCTGAAAAGTTATGACATACTAAAATGTGTTTTAAATTGCGTTAGATGCATAAGATTATTCGAAACTAGTTCGAAGTATTTGCCTCTCCGGAATGAGGTACTCTGGGTTAACCCACAGTAATCTCAGAAGTGTTATCTGAGCTATGGAGCCATGGAGCATGGTACGTGACACTGTCTGTAACAACTTCCATCTCCAGCACATTCATTACGTCACCACCAAACCATGTGACGTCACATCCCTGAAGATAGCGATCTTCATAGCCACCGAAGTGAGAACAGAAAATGTTTCAGAGCTGTGGACAACCCCAGCGAATAGTCTAAGGCTAGTAAATAATAACAACGGGTTGAATTTTCCTTTGAATGCTGACAGTCGGTTTGGAAGTTAAGAAAGGAGCGTCCCTTTATTGAACCCGAAGTTACATTAGCGCGTTCGCAAGTGACGGACTCTAGACCTTGTTCACAGTCATTTCAAATGAGTCAAAGTTCTGTTCCTTTAAAATCCCTCTTAATACTTTCTTTAAAATCCGTCGTAATACTGTGTTCTCTCTGCATGTCATTATCTGTTGCCACTTCCCTTTGCAGGTTTCGACTAAACTTTTTGTACTTGTTCCTTTCTCCCACAGATGCTACGTACTTCGTAGGTCTTACTCTATTTCTATATGGTCACCCAAATAATATTTATTATTATGCAATTTCCCCCCCCCCCCCCCTCCCTACTTTTTTTCCCCTTTTTATATCTTCTGCTTCTCTCCTCCTCCTATATTCTTTCTTTTTTTCATTATCACATAATTTTTCACGCAACATC
>Ga0123357_10013831_pt1 | contig 10499 bp, 8 predicted proteins | sample TergutEmb28metaG_FD_89873 | JGI IMG/M metagenome (GOLD analysis project Ga0123357, IMG submission 89873) | Embiratermes neotenicus P4 segment gut microbial communities from Petit-Saut dam, French Guiana - Emb289 P4 | ecosystem: Host-associated > Arthropoda: Insects > Digestive system > Gut ...
CGGTAATTCCAGCCGAGTCCCCATGCGTCCCATGGATTTGGCAGAACGGAATTATAGTTTGAAGTAATTTGACGTATGCTTGCGGGAGATAAAATCCGCCGCCCGTTAAAACGTCCGTTTCCGAGTATCATATTGCAGAAGTTTGTCATATCGTTCACAGTTGTCTTTAAGCCCCCGCCGCCGCTTTCGTTTTCATAGCAACTCTCGGAATTTATATAGCCGTAACCCATACAGCGTTCATTTCTCCGCATAACTCTGTTCCATTTTTCCTTAGGTAATATCCAATGCGAATCAATCATGCCGAGAGGTTCAAATAAAACGCGGTTGGCATATGAATCGATACTTTCACCTGTGACTATACATATTATCTCTTTTAAACGGTCATAACCGTAGCTACTGTACTCCATAATTTTCCCCGGCTCATCTATCAATCCGACGCGCATAGAAACAGTATCCCAGACTTTGTCGCCACTGTAATCCTCCGGAAGCCCCAAGGCATTTTTTATTTTTAAGTTATATTGTTTCCAATCATCTTCTTTCCAGTTATCTTCCGGAAGATCAATTTGCAGTTCGTTTTTGATATAACTTTCCACAGATTTATAGAAGTTGGCATTTATTCCGTGAGTATGCGTCAGAAGATGCACAAGATTTGTCTTTTCCCTGCCTCCGCCGGTATATTCGGGCAGAAATTTGGATACGTTATCGCTTAATTCGAGGCGTCCGTTTTCTAACAGAATCATGACAAGAGCGGCTGTGACAGGCTTGGTGTTTGAAAAAATGGGGGAAATCGTATCCATATGCACGCCGTATTCTTTTGTACTCGTTCCGTAGCAGCCCTCGAATATCGGTATGCCATATCGCGACGCCTTAAGCGCCATTGCCTGGAATTTGTCCTGTGCTGTCCATTCAAGCAGTCTTTCCTCAAGTTCGTCGAGCTTGGGAATATATAGTTTTAATTGTGCCGCCAATTCGACGGCTTGTTTTGTTTTCGGCATAATATCAAATCTCCCTTTTCGTATATTTATTTTATATTATTCAAGCGCTGCGACAATCATATTGTTTATCCTTCCGAAATCGCCGTAACTGTCGTTGTATTCGCCCATGTACATTATTACGGATAGCCCGTATTCACGGTCTACCAAAATCCTGTGACCTGCCCAACCTCCGTGTTCCAGTGAACGCGCCGAACGCAATGTCCCTGCGTCGTCTACTTTTGTACTCCGGTAATTCCAGCCGAGTCCCCATGCGTCCCATTGATTAATATGGGTCTCATTTTGATTTTTACCCATTTCGCGCACGCTTGCCGGCGATAGTATCCGTTGATTGTTGTATCGTCCCTCGCCGAGTATCATCTGGGCGAAATTCGACATATCAATAACGGTCGATTTAAGTCCGCCAACGCCCGATTCGCTTTTATACAGTTCCTCAGAATTTATATAGCCGTGGCCGACGCACCTTTCGTTTCTGCCTAACACTCTCCCCCATTTTTCTTTTGGCAATATCCAATGCGTGTCAACCATTCCGAGAGGTTCGAATAAAACGCGCTGGGCGTATGAATCGATACTCTCTCCTGCCGCGGCGCACAAAACATCCGTCAATACGCTGTAACCGTGATTGCAGTACGACATAGATTTGTCGCGGGGCGGTCTTTTTAACTTAACGCGCAGGGATAGCGCTTTCCATATGTCAGTATCTTCCGGAAGTCCGAGAGCCTTCTTTATTTTATCGTCATATTTTTTCCAATCTTCCTGAGGTGAATTATCGTCGGGACGCTTGATTTTCAATTCGTCCTTAACATATTCGTTTATATATTCTTCGAGTTCGCCGTCCGTAAAACCGCTTGTATGGGTCAGTAAATGCCAGATATGTATCTTCTCCCAGCCGCCGTGGTCATATTCCGGCAGAAACCTGCTGACAGGGTCGTCCATTTCGAGGTTTCCTTCTTCCTGGAGAATCATGAAAAGCGTGCCTATAATCGGCTTGGTATTTGAAAAAATAGGGAAAATAGTGTCCATATGCACGCCGTACTCGTTTGTGCTTTTTCCGTAGCAGCCCTCAAATATCGGCGCGCCGTAACGCATTACTTTTATTACCATTGCCTGGAATTTGTCCTGCGCCGTCCATTCAAGCAGTTTTGCCTCAAATCTGTCGAGTTGGGGAATATAAATTTTTAATTGCGCCGCCTGTTCGACAGCTTGTTTTGTTTTCGGCATATATCAGCTCTCCTTTTTGTTATCAATATTTTTTGTATTTGTAGTCTTCGCAGGCGGCGATAATCATATTGTTTATCTTGCCCCAGTTGCCGTGACTGCCCATATCGTCAGGCTCGTTGTATTCGCCTGCAAATATTATCACGGAAAGTCCGTGTTCGGAATCGGCTAAAATTTTATGCCCCGCCCATCCGCCATGCTCGACGGCATGTTCAGAACGCAATACGCCTGCGTCGTCTACTTTCCTGCTCCGGTAATTCCAGCCCAATCCCCATGCGTCCCACAGGTTTGGCAAAGAAGTATTGTAATTTGACGTCATTTCATGCACGCTTGCCGGCGAGAGTATACGCCGTCCTTTATACCGCCCCTCGCCGAGTATCATCTGGGCAAAGTTTGACATATCGTTTGCGGTCGATTTAAGTCCGCCCCCGCCCGATTCGTTTGTGTAATTCCCTTCGCTGTTCACCCAGCCGTAGCCTACGCATTTTTCGTTTTTGCCTAATACTCTGCCCCATTTTTCCTTAGGCAATATCCAATGTGAATCCACCATTTCCAGCGGTTCGAATAACGCTCGCCGCGCGTACGCGTCTATACTCTCTCCAGTAACGGCGCATATTATCTCTTTCAACTTCTGAAACCCGTGGCTGCAGTATGACATTACAGTCCGCGGCGGGTTTTTGATTTCATAGCGCATAGTAATATTTTCCCAGATGTCGCCGTAATCAGAATCTTCCGGGAGATTCAGCGCGTGTTTTATTTTCGTATTATATTGCGCCCAGTCCTCTTCTGTCGAATTATCGCCCGGCTGCTCGATTTTTAGTTCGTTTTTAACATATTCGTCCATAAACTTGCCCAACTCGCTCTCTATGATGCCGCTCGTATGGGTCAGAAAATGCCATATTCTTATATCTTCCCGTCCGCCTCCTGTGTATTCGGGCAGAATCTTGGATATGCGGGTTTCCAGTTCGATACGACCCTCATCTAAAAGCGTCATTATGAGCGTCGCGATGACCGGTTTGGTAATTGAAGCGACCGAAAAAATAGTATCCATTTTTACGCCTGAATCGTTTGTGCTTGTGCCGTAACAGCCCTCGAAAATCGGCACTCCGTAACGCATCGCTTTTACTACTATTGCCTGACAGCTGTCATTTTCTATAAATTCATTCAGTCTCTCCTCAAGTTTGTCAAGCTGAGGAAGATAAAGTTTTAGCTGCGCCGCCTGTTCGACGGCTTGTTTTGTTTTTGGCATATTATCTATCTCCTTATTTATGTATTAAAAATATTTATAATTTTGATATAAAATTCTCTTTTATTTTTTCTATATCTTCTGATGATACATCTATGTTTTTTAAGTAGTTTTCCACGCCATTATAATTGTTTCTTATTTCTGTCATTACCATTTCAATTTCATCGGGATATATATGTATTGTTTCAAAAGGCTTATTTTGTTTTGCTACAAGTGGGCGATTATATATAGCCGAAACAATATAATCTGCGAGTATATCAAACTCAGACACTCCGGCTAATAATAACAACAGCATAGCGATAATTCCTGTCCTGTCTTTGCCCGCAAGGCAATGAAATAATATTCCGCCGTCGTTGATATGCTTGGCTATCGAGTTGAATATGTCTCTAATATGCGGCGTAAACGCTTTTATTGCGGCTAAGTAAAAACTGTCATTGTAATCTTTTATAATATCAACCATTTTGTTATAATCATCGAATAGCGGAATATGTATATGCCTAAATCTTGTATCATTTTCAATCGGATTAATCGTTTCATCAACAGCTTTTAAGTTGATGATTGTATTGATGCCGTATTTAGATAATAAGTCCATATCATTTTTCGTTATTTCTGCCAAATCATCACTGCGGAGGAAAACTCCCCATTTAGTTATACCGTTTGAGCTTACGGAATAACCTCCTAAATCGCGAACATTATATGCTCCCTCCAGATCTAATCTTCTTATGTTCATTATTCCCCTCCTGTCTAAATATAAATTTTATTAAATTATTAATTTCAAACATCGCTTGAAAAATTTGTATTATTCTTCCCTGTACCATTTCTCCTGCGCCGTAAATAACCTCGCGTATTCGCCGCCCTGCGCAAGCAGACCGTCATGCGTGCCGATTTCGGCGATTTCGCCGTCTTTCATCACGGCGATTTTATCAACAAGACAGCATAATCCCACGCGATGCGAAATTATAACCGCCGTTTTGTCTTTCGCAAGCTCTATAAATTTTGTCAGAATCTCCGTTTCAATAAGCGGGTCGAGCGCGCTTGTCGGCTCGTCCATCACGATAAGCTCGCTGTCCCTGAACAGCCCTCGCGCTATGGCGATTTTCTGCCACTGTCCGCCCGAAACCTCGCTTCCGCCGAACGCCGTGCCGAGTTCGCTGTCCAAACCTGCCCTGACGAGTAAATCCTCAAGTCCCGCACGCCGAAGCGCGTCTGTAATTTTTTCATCGTCGCCCAGTTTATCTATATCGGACATTGCGATATTTTCGCGCAGAGTCAGCTTATATTGCGTAAAATTCTGCGCAACGGCTGATACTGTTTTATAAAACGACTGTCTGTCAAGATTACCTACAGTTTCATCGTCATAAAATACGCTGCCCCCTGAACATGGGTATAAGCCGAGAATCAGTTTTGACAATGTCGTCTTGCCGCTCCCGTTTTCGCCGAGGATTGCGATTTTCTCGCCTCTGCGTATTTCAAGGGCGACATTTTTCACGGCGTATTTTTCAGCGTTCGGGTATTTGAACGATACGCCGCGCAGTTCAATTTTATCGCGCAGTCCGGCGTAATGCGTACCACTTCCGGATGTTTCTTCGGGTAAGTCGATATAATCGAAATAATCGCCGGAAAATGCGAGTTCTTTCGGTAGTTCGCCGCCTAATACAAGTATTCCCCGCGTGGCTGACTGGAGCGTGAGAAACGCCGCGATACACGCGCCGAATACGCCGACGTCCACGGTGCCGTTCAGGGTCAGAACAAGCGCGAGAGCTATGCACGCTCCGTAGCCGATAATTCTCAAAGCGTCGCAGAACAATAGTGATACCGCGTCTTTGCGGTTCTGCTCCCACAGTTCGTCCTGCACTTCGTCACGGCACTGCGTCCATTTGCCGAACGCATAATCGTCCGCGCCCAATGCCCGCAGTTCTTTCACGGTTCGCCTGTCTGTGAACAGCCCCCACAAATATCCGAGTCTGCGCGACTTCTTCGCCATTTTGCGTTTTATGTAGTAGAACTCTCTCCCGCGTATCAGCCGCGCTACGCTGTACGGGAGCACGCTGACGATACAGAGCGGTAGAAACCACAGACTATACCGTGCCATTACCGCCGACACGGTTATAATATTCAGTAAACTTATGATTACCATGCCGAAACTGTCGCGGATGATTCCGTTCATTCTGCCGCTGTACAGACATTCCTCGGCGCGCTGCTGCATATCCCTGATACGCGCGTCCTCGAAATCGATAAGCGGCATATGCGCCAGTTTTACGCACATCAGATATCTGTAATGCACCTGACGTTTGTCCGCGCCAAGTTCTATGACAAGTCCCGTTATGAATATCAGAAAATTATTGAGCACATACGCGGCAAGGTAAATCAGTCCCCAAAATAGCAGTTTCCCCGACGTCCCGCCGCCCTGTTGAATATTGTACGCTTCTTTGAACAGCGATGCCAGCGAGAGTGCGGTGAATGCCGGGAACAAGCCGCCGACGATATAGTTCAGCAGCGAAAAAATTCCGGAAAAAGGCGCAAACTTAAAATAGTTTTTTAGTACTCTGCCGTATATATTCAGGTATTTTATTTTTTTATTCTGGTTAATATCAATTATGATTTTTCACCTCTATCTTCGAAATCGTATTACATATAAAACGTTTATAATATATGCGAACCGTCTCTTATCACGTCAAGAAGCCGTTGCCGCTCCTTTTTGCCGATAATATTGCTTCCTCGTGAAACAGGTAAAAGTATAATCCAGCGTTCAATATCTGACAAATCAATATCTGAAAGCTTGACGTATTCATCTAAAAATATCTTGATAAAATCGTTTTTGTGGGCTGAATAAAATCGTATCATCTCGTCCGGCATCCCGGTAGGATTAGAATATGCTGTGCCTAAAACATGGTTCGTAATATCATATAAAGGACTGCTCTGCAGGCAATTAGCCCAATCGACAATTAATATTTTGTCATTATGATATATAAAATTCGTAAGGTTAGGGTCGCCGTGGCATACGCTGTCGGAATCGGGCAAATCTTCAATCAGCTTAAATATCATATCTTTTTCGTTCGGGCTTAAACTATTGTTGTACCGACAATTATTTGTGAAACATTCTTTGACTGTATAAAACAGCTTGCACTTTATTTGATGTACCTCAAACAATTTATTAGCTATATCTTTTATTTGTTTAATAAAGATTTCATAAGCTGACTCAATAATTTTCTGCATCGAATTACCCTGCTTTATGTTCGCTTGTATATGACCAAATAGGATTTCATTGAAAGTTTTTCCATAGAAACGCTCCATTACAATCCCGAAACGTCCTTCGTGTTCTATCAGTTCATAGATTTTCGGAGCAGGAATCCCGATTTTATACGCTTCTAAAATTTTTTTATATTCCCACTCGACCATATCAAAGTTGTATTGGGCAAGATACAACTTACAGACTTTGTCTGAGCCGTATTCATATACATCGCTTGCCGTTCCGGAAGCCAATAATTTGCCGAAGTCATTATTCATCTTTTCCCTCCACATTATATCAATTATTTTTATACCACGCGCTTTGCGCGGTGAACATATCTCTGTACAAACCTCCCTGCGACATCAATTCGGCATGCGTGCCGCTCTGCACTACTACGCCGTTGTCAAGCACTATGATTTTGTCCGCGAGTTTCGCGCTGGCAAGCCGGTGCGAAATCATCACGCAGCCGCGCTTCTGCAATACTGACTGAAAAGTCTCGTACATACGGCTCTCAGCGAGAGGGTCTAACGACGCGGTAGGTTCGTCAAGGATAATAAACGCGCCGTCGCTCAAAATCGCTCGTGAAACCGCGATTTTCTGCCACTGTCCGCCTGACAGGTCAACTCCGTCCTCCTCCAATTTGCCAAGATTTGTATCAAGCGACATATCCTCTGTCCACAGCCCGTCGTTTAAAGCTCCGCAGAGTGCCTCGTCGTCGTTTATTTTATCAATATTGCCGAACGCTACATTTTCACGCAGGGTCAGTTCATAGCCGCAAAAATCCTGAAATACCACGCCGAATACTTTCCGAAGCTGTGAAGATGACATTTGCGAAATTGAAACGCCGTTTATGTACATATCCCCGCTGTCCGGTTTGTACAGCCCGCATAATAACTTGACTATAGTGGATTTCCCTGCGCCGTTCTCGCCGACGAGGGCTATCCTCTCTCCCGGGAGTATCTCAAATGAAACCCCGTTCAGCACCGGTTTATCGGTTTTGGGATATGAGAAACATACATTGTCAAATACGATATGCGGATTCTGTGCCAGTTCGGATTCTATGTCGTCGGTATCGGGCGGGATTTCGGGGAGAGCCATGAATATATCGTAGTGCTTCATTTCAAGGCAGTCCTGCGATACCTGCGAAAAAGACGCGCCCATCGCCGACGAACTGCCGAGTACCGCGCCTATCGATGTGATACACGCGACAAATACTCCGATATTTATATTTCCCGCCGACAGTCCGAATATCATCGACAGTATTACGAATACCGCCCATACCGCAAGCGTTATCACATGGAAAACGCCGTATTTGCTCGCTTTCACCCGCATACGCACATATTCGCGCCGGAAATCATCTGCGAATTTTTTCCACTTTGTCAGGATAAATCCCACCGCGCCGAAAGTTTTGAGTTCAAACTCCGCGTGTTTGTCCGCCAGAACCGCGGAAAGGTAAGTCCTCCGCCGCCAGTTCGGCATCTCCGTATTCCACAGCCGCTGCTGCGCCTCGATGGCTTTGTAATTGAACCATAAAAGCGGAGCGAGGAGTATAAAATATACAGCGGCGAACCAGACCGATACCTGCGTGAATACAACCGCCGTACCCGCCAGTGAAATAAACGTCGAAACTGCCGTGACAGTATTGTTGTACAGGTAATATATACGCAAATGCGGCTCTGACCCCATGCGTTCCAATGTGTTGAGAACGTCCGGATTTTCGAAACATGAGTAGTCGAGTCTCCTGAATTTTTCAAGCACTACTTTTGTGAAATTCCGGTTAAGCATCCTGTGCGTAAAAATCTCGGCAAGTCCCAGAAACAGCCCCGAATTAGCGGAAAGCAGCATAATGAGAATGAGGAGCGCCGCCCATTTTACGACTTCCGGTAATGAAGCAGTACCTTTTATATAGAAACCGATGCCGTTCACAAGTTTGCCTGTAAAAAAAATGCTGAGAGGCGTTTCAAATGACTGCGCAAATTTCAAAAGAAGCGTGAGTACAGTCGGAACCCTCGCATATTTCAATATTACCGCCACCGAACGGACAGCCTGTTTAAGCAAATACACTCACCTCAAAAATATAATGATTTAATCTGTGATCATCAAATAAATGATTATTTTAAATGATTAATATTAGATGTGTTCTAAAACCCTGTCGTAGGGCGCGGATTCCGATACGCGCCGTGTGAAAACCCCTCATTGGCGTATATTCACGGCGTGTCAAGGATGCCACGCCCTACATATAAATTCTAGGTTTTAGAACAAGTCTATTATATATAATGCGAAAATATTATTCAAGCCAAAAAAAGTAAATTTTATACTGTATTTCTATTTTACGCAAATAAATCTGCAAATAAATATCATTTAGCCGAGAGTGCGATTAAGAAAATTATATATTAGATGTGTCCGGAAACCCCGATTTATGTAGGGGCGGATGGTAATCCGCCCGTGATTTTACGGGACGATTACCATCGTCCCCTACAGTTTCCGGACAGATCTATTGTAAATAAGCGGGAATACCTCTGTCATGTTCAGACAGAGGTATATTCCTTATATTATTATAAAAAAACGGGGAACACACAAATATCAGTTTATGTGATATAATAATTGTGATAATTATAAAATACAGAAAGGTAAAAGTAAAACATGGAAATGGAAAAAGGTAAAATTATATTTTTAAACGGGGTATCAAGTGCTGGGAAATCAACATTGGCAAAAACATTGCAAGACAGGTTAACAGAACCGTATTATGTTCTTGCGAACGATATGTTCACAAATGATATTATGTGTCCTGATAAGTTTATTAATATCGACGCAGCCAAGACATATTATAAAGCGTTGACGGGAATGTATCACGCCGTAAGAGCGTTTTCGGATATTGGCATCAACACGATTGTCGATGATGTCCTTTTGAAAGAGGACGACAGGTTAGAACAGTGCGTTGAATTATTTCAGGATTATCCCTTGCTGTTCGTTCATGTTACCTGTCCGGTTGACGAACTTCGGCGCAGAGAAAAAGAACGAGGCGACCGCGGTATCGGACAGAGTGAAAGTCAGCTCGCACAATTAAATCCGCAGGACACATATGATATAACCGTGGATACATATGGCAGTACAAAAGAAGAATGCGCTGATAAAATTATAGAAATGTCAAATTACCCCAAAAAATTCAAAGCATTTGAAATTCTTTGGGATAATTTTCAGAGTAAGTTAGATTGATTTATATTTTTTACAGGAGGATATAACGGCAATAAACGAAGAACTTATTTTGAAAGTAAATAATATATTTCTTGATAACCTGTCGCCGTTTTGGCGGGGAATAAAAGAAATATTTGCTTCAGACTTTCGATACGCCAAAAATATTTAAAAATCCACGTCTTTTACGCCTGTGAAATAAATTTTGCTCTGCACAAAGAGACGGTCTATTGCCACGATTAAAGCCAATATTATAAGGCAGTCTATAATAAACCATATATATCCCGCCCACTGCGGCAGAATCAGCGACAGTCCGCCCGGAACTGTGTCCAGAAGCCGTCCGAATCCGTCGTGCACCTGTCCGTCGTTTCCCATATAATGAACAAAATATCCGAGAATAATCCCCGCGATTATCAGTATAATCAGAAATACCGCTATAATCCTGCACACATATCCCATCGCTTTTCCCTCGCCTGTTTCCTTACTCATATATATAACCCTCCTGATATAATAATGATACAGCCCAAATAAATGGCTGAAAAAAATGTGGTATGACTAAAAGCTCCAATACTGATATAAATCAGTAGAAATCAACTGACAAAAAAGGTATAATATGATTGAA
>Ga0123357_10013832_pt1 | contig 10499 bp, 3 predicted proteins | sample TergutEmb28metaG_FD_89873 | JGI IMG/M metagenome (GOLD analysis project Ga0123357, IMG submission 89873) | Embiratermes neotenicus P4 segment gut microbial communities from Petit-Saut dam, French Guiana - Emb289 P4 | ecosystem: Host-associated > Arthropoda: Insects > Digestive system > Gut ...
CCAGGAGTATTTCCTGGGGGTAAAGGCGGCCGGTGCGTAAGGCTGACAACCTTACCACCATCCTGTGCCGTTGTCATGAAATCTGGGAACCTTAACTTCCTCGAACCCTCTGGGCCACTCCAGGCCTTTAACGGGACTGCTTTACCTTTACCTTACTACTTAGACGCAACGTCATAGGCAAGGTCAAGACTGCAATAGCGACCGAAACACAGGTGAACGTCGACAGCTTCATAAAGACATCTTTTGGAAATCACAGCCACGTGGCACAATTGTTCGGGACTATGGGCTAAGTATGACTTGGTAAATGGGGACAGAATAAGGAAAGTTGCATTTCCAAGGCTCACATGCAGGGCTACCTGCATAACCGTGAGGTTGCCGTGTTCCCTACGGAGGCCATGATAACGTATGAGATTGGAGGTGCAGCTCCACTCAGTCGCTACATCTGCCCTGAAAGAAGGCAAGTGGTCAGCTTCTAACCTCGTCCGCTTTACACCCAGTGAAAGAGCTCCCGACACCACTGGGTGTGCTCCAGTGTCGGGCTCGACACTTTGGATTACAGAAACAGTCTCTTACCCCTGCTGGAAACAGAACCAAGATTCGTCGGTGCTCTTATCCCTATACCGAGTATACTAACCGGGCCCCCAGGTTTATATACTTAAAATATTTTACTTAATTTAATACACCAATAAATGCCCATTATTCAATGGAGTTTTATGAACAGTAAAGACGTATCTCCAACATGCTTCCGTAGAATGTACCATCTTCAGGGAGCAAAATATGTTGGTTTCTAAATCCAATCGCCAATGACAAGCTATTTTTTACAAGGTTCTACAGTGTATAATTGATCTGTTGTTGACGTCATTTATATATAGGCTAAAAGTAAGGACTTGTACGGTTTTTTTCAAAGAACTTGTAGTTAAGATATAATTAAACCGTTTTTTCCATTGTTAAATATGGGTTTACACAAAGTAAAATTATTGTTATTGCGGTTGGCAGCGGAAACTTCTAGTTATGTGGCTTAATATGTTCAGTTCCCTAGCGCTCATACCAATCCAAATTGCATCGGGTCACTGTTGTTTATGCCGTGTCGTTTGTCGCAGCCAGCGGGACAGTGTGGAAGTAGTTGAAGCAGTAAATTAAGTAGGCGACACAAATCTCATAAACGCATGGAATGGACATATTTAAAATATAAAGACTGTATTAATTCCAGAAACATTCTACCCAAAGTTACTCCCTGACTTCTTTATTCTCAACGTCGCCTTCCCCTCGCCACAGAGAACGATCGATTTTTAAACTGCCACTCTTGAGAGGAGCACATTCTGTTAATCCCGTCTCTGTAAGTGCAGCTTTATTGACTGTGACGGCCTTGCGTATGATGGCTCATATAACACAGTAGCAAACCTTGCATCTAAATGGAGTTCCATCCACAGTAAATACAGAGAGCGGCTTGATAATCGATGCTGGAATGATGACCAGGGCAAATAAAGATAAAGGAACCAACAGTTTGGTACAGTCATCGTTCAGCGCCTGACAGGTTCAGATACTCAAGCGATACAAGAGTTTCTAGTATCTTTTAACCAAGGGTTGAGTACTTTGATGTTTTGTGGTGTGACTTTTGTCGTTGGGCGGGTAGTTCAGACGCTCCGAAGGATCGTTCTGTCTTCATTTTTTTTGGACTGATGAACACTTTAGATGAAGGCAGGACAATTTCTCGCAGCATCAGGAAATACTCGCCCTACAACAAGGCGTCGTATCCCAGCAAAACGCCTGACAGAACTTCAAAATCTTGCAGTTCGCAGGTTCTTCAAATAGGGTTTCCGCAAGACCTTATAGTGAGCTAGTTCATATCCCTCTCATCCATTTTAATACCATTTTGGTGCGTGCATAAAATTGTGGCAAGCTACTATTAGCTTTGCCATGTCTGTCTCTCTCCGCCTACGTGTCTGTACGTCGCATGCAACAACTCGGCTCCCACTGGACGGACTGTTACGAAATTTGGTATTTTTTAAAACAATCTGTCGAGAAAATCCAAGTTTCATTGAAATCTGACAAGAATGACGGGTACTTTACATGAAGACCTAGATACATTTATGATAATATATCGCTCAGATCTTCTCAGAACGAGACACGTTTCGGACAAAAGTTACAGACAAATTAAAAATACATATTTTGTGTTAAGTAACTTTTTCCTTAAAATCGTGCCATTTATGAGATGAGGAAAAATATGGTACAGCCAGACAAGCCAGAGATGACAATATAATACGGCACATGCGGTTTGTATATTTGATAATTAAGACTACAGATACACACCCAGAATATGTAATACTCATTGCTTTTCTACGGCAACAATTGTTACGCGAACGCGCCTCAATATTACGTTTATACGTACATTACCTCCCGTGTCATTACTGTCCTCCACTTACGACTGCTTCAAAACATATTTCCTCTGAAGTTTCGCAGCAAACCTTCTTTACGTGGGCCTTAACCTTGTGCTGTTGGACTGCAATCACGTAGATCTAATCTTCTGATTCTAATCTATGAGGCTCGCCATGTAGGCTTGCAAGGTGTAAAGTTTTTCAGCTAATAACAGGTTCAAAAGAGCAGCATCAACAAACTTCGCAATTGCAATAAAAATAACTGAGGACAATAGCCGATAAACTTCTTATTCTTTTGACATGTTATTATTAGTTCTGGACATCATTATCATTATCACCATCATCACCATCATCATCATCATCATCCAGCTGAAGTCTTTTCCTCCCGTCAACGGTAACAAGAATATTTGGAATAAATTGAAATGCCAACTTGATGCAACTAGGTAATTTTATTGATGTATTCTTAGCTCGACATGTTTCGGTTCATACGCCCATCATCAGGAGCATTAGATGTTAAGTTGCAGCATATGGTTTTCTGCACCGAGTTTTTGGATGGATGGTGGCCTTGAGAGCCGCTGCGTAGGTCGTGTTTACGGTGCGGATGGTGCTGTGCGACTGAGGAGCGTTAGATGTTGAGTTGCAGCATATGGTTTTCTGCACACCATCCGCCCACCGTCCGCACCGTACACACGACCTACGCAGCGGCTCTGAAGAACCACCACCCATCCAAAAATTCGGTGCAGAAAACCATACGCTGCAACGCAACATCTAATGCTCCTGATGATGGACGTATTTACCCGAAACATGTAGAGCTAAGAATACATCAATAAAATTACCTTGTTGCATCAAGTTGGCATTTCACTTTATTTCATGAGGAAGATGCACGGTCAAACAACCCTCAAGAATATTTGGACCTAATCATTTTCAGGTATACATACTGCACACAGGTTTGAGATATATTTTCGTTTAACTCTGCTCATTTCGTATAACTGAATAACTCAATGGAGCAGAACGTTTCTTAAAAAGCTCGTAGTTCTCCACCTAGTCAGAACTGTCCCGAAATGTATGGAACCCGAAATTTCCTTTCCTTTTTCACAAAAGTGTGCCACTCTTCCCTATCCTGAGTCGGATTAATCCACTCCACGCCCTCCAATTATATTTCTCACCTTGCTGTAAGTTATTTTTATTTTAAGTTGTACGTATTCAGTATAAATGTGGCAACTGATCTCATTAAAATGAATAATTTACGTAATTAGTCAATTCATAATAAATTAAAAGTTATTAAGCATTTCTTAATACACACCCTTTCAAATGTAAAACAAAAATTTATGAGGAAAAAAGGGACATATGGATTTTATAAGATCAGAAAATGAGCCGATGTAAAAAGAACAAAGTCAGTAATTTGATCCATCCAACATGGGAAGACATGAAGGAGAAAACAGTAAGAGAAACTACCCCAAAACGAATTGCTTTCTGCGTTAACCATTGGGTACACACTTGCAGTGGCGATAATGGCTACCAGGGGAAGGTAAATAGACGGCAACTTAATCTACTAGGCTACCTACTTTCCACATGACGAGTTGTGGAAGTTCCGATGTTGCGTAATGATCTTTACAGTCTAATACATTTGTAAGGACCAAAACTTCGTGACAGGATCACAACTGTTGCGACTGGAGATAGGTAACTCACCTGGAACCTAGTCAAGAGTTTTCCTTGATGAAAATAAATAAACAAATCGTGCCGAGATACAAGCTGTAAGATTGTAGATACGACTTGAACTCCTTATTAATTGTATCAAATTTCAGATCAAATCCCGGTATGATAACAAGCATTTTGCCATTAGAATGAAAGTAAAAAGGGGAAATTATGTATGTTGTGTCTACTTTGTTTCTTCAGTTACACCGATTAGACACTTGAGCTGCCCCGACTGAATTTTGCCTAGTACAACTGACTATACTTGCCGGTGATCACGCCATAAAGACACCCATAATGTTGACTGGATGAATTATAAACTGGAAAAGATGTGGGAGGAAGTAGTTTTGAACCTTCTAAGTTATTATTGCAGCGTTTGTCAATGAAACCTGCGGAAAACCACGAAAAATATCACTCGGAATACGTGATTCTCAATCTTCAGAACAATACAGAATGTCTGAATCTGAAACAGATGTTCTAACCATTCAACCCCGACGGTATTCCGAACTTATATACTTCACAAACACAAAATTAGGATTTTGTAATTTAGCTTCGCTTTGATGAGAGATGAGTCTGTAGTAGGGCGAGGGCAACACAAGGAAGAAGTATGAACACATTAACAGGAATCGAAACTGGAGTATCCATAAGCTGGCGGCCTCAGACAATGCAATCACCGGCTTCGGTTAGGTACATACTTATTTTGCGTAGGTTATTTAATTTTATGTCTAGTGTATTGGCGTTTGAGCCTATTCAGTATTCTTTGCTGAAATATGCTTGCTTCCCACACATTATATTTCAGCAATCTACAAATCAATATCTTTCACCTACATTATTGCAATTAAAAAGATTTTCTGCAGTACAGCTATGAATACACTTTATTATCTAACAGACGCACAAATATATAATTCGTAGATACAATTAGAATTATTATAAAATATTTTATAATAATTCTAATTATACCTATGAGTTATGTATTTGTGCATCTGTTGGATAATAAAGTGTTTTAATCGTCACTGATGCACGGTACAATCATGAAGTCAGCAATTAATGTTCCACGCCCAAATCATGAAAGTGGATTATTATAAAGATAAATTTCAAACAGGATGAAGTTGCTTCTACGATTGCGTCAATGTGTGGGTTTGGTTTGTCCTAACAAGATCTGATATTTACACCTTCCAGTACAGTCCTATTGTTCGTTATAATAGCTGTGTTGACGATAGGGACGCAAAGTAAGCTGGCAAGCCTGTCAGTAGCAGCATCTCCCTCATACCCTTCTCTACAACACACCACGGAGATTTTCCCTTCACTATTTTCACGGACTGCATTTTGTGTTCTCTCTCACTCTTTTTCTGGACTTGGCAGTCCACGACACTGGTTTGGACAAGGGTGACAAAATATTTATTGATGGAGAAGGGAGTAAAAGAGGGTTGTGCCGATGTGGGTGTTGGTGACAGCATGGAAACCGCCTCCTACCTCCCTCCCCCATATCGTCGGATTTATTAACTCGAAGCGAGTCCACAAAGTGATACTGACCCTCAGTTTGTGGCGGACTTGAATTGACTGTCGCTGCAGAGCGTTACCCGCGCGTACAAAAACAAAATTGGACACTGGCTATACGATCAGCTTCAATATGACCTGAAACCTCGTGGTAATTCTGTGCTTCGGTAATGAAATGAACACGGGTTGTGGGAGGAGTAGCATATAATATTATAATCAGAAGTGGCATAAATTTACTGAGTGGGGAGGAAATTTGAATCTATGTAAGAGGATTTAGCAAGAGGATAGAGACGTTCATACTTCGTACAGTTCACATGTTCAGCATATTGTGATGGTAATTAAATCAAAGAAGATCAGATGGGATAGATATTTACTTCACGTGGAACAACATGAAGCTACGGTATACAGAATTTCGGCTGGATTTCCTCAAGCTGACTTGTGAATAGATGAATTCTGTTCGCCACATTGACCAGACCCACTCTAGGGCACGCCAAACCTATTATCCAATAATAATCTCACCCCTGACGATATAACTGCCTGGACGTGGAGGTAATCATTCAGGTCCACCTAGCGCCGGGTTTGAGAAAACGTGGAACTGTAGAGTAGAGTTCACCCTAGAACAGGCCACGAAGGCCCAGAGGGGGAGTAGAGATCTAACTCTACCCTTTCTTTAGCCTCGGTGCTAGATGAGGTGGGTGGTTAACATCAGGCCCCAGTCGCTTTACCCCCGGGAAAGAATTGTACAGGAGCCTGGGTGGACCCCAGGGCTGGTCTGGACGGGTACGGAAAATTTCGCCCCCCATCGGAATTCGATCCCCGGACCATGCAGCCTGTAACGAGTCGCTATACTGTCTGAGTTATCCAGGCCCACACGTGGAGCTTTGCGTCTAATAAATCCCAAGCCTATGTCTTTATGGGGCTGTGTTCAGTTAACTACAGGGATATCTTTACCCAGACAGCAGGGAACGTACCGACTATCATAGTAACTGTCACCCTTTCAATGACGACCCTCCACAGTACAGTTAATTTTCACATTTCACTGTTTCGAAAGGACAAGAGAACGAATTCATTCTTCTGTACAGTCCGATCAATACCTGATCGCCCGTATATTTCACGTTTCGCTGCAATGTGTCTGCTTTAGACACGTTCCGTTAGCGCTTCTGCAACAATCCAGGCAATGAACTGTACTTATATGGTTTGATCTATTGCTTAAAATGTGGCTAGGTATTGTTAAGAGGTACAGGTAAAATTTCCGTATTCAGAAGCATCACTCACAATAAATACAGCGTAACGGGAAGCGCCCTACAATTTCCTAACCATAGCAATGGATAGAGTGAAACGATTGGATTTACAAACCAGTCACTTTGCTGTCTTCAATGGACAGGACGCTAATCGGGCCGTATATGGGCATAGCGACAAAAATAATATTTCTTACGCTACACAAAATCCCGCTTCTTGTTACGTAGCCAGGCATCTCATCAACTGAGCTAACTACGTTCCCTTTTACCCTTTAAATGAATTATCTCTAAGATTTGACCAATAGACGTTGAGTTTTCCCTAAAGGATATATTTGTCATTTTTGGACAGGCCGAATATAACGATACAAGAACAGTATTTCAGTTGGACTCCGGAGCTGGAACTGTACGATTATCCACTATTGTCAAAGACATGAAATAGCCCTAGCTTCGAAATCACCACCCCTTTCAACGTCAAACGCAAATAGAAAGCCTTGCTAAGTAAACAACGTTAAGGGAAGTGTAAATACCATATAGTTGGAAGGATTAGGTCGTGGCCTATTTTAAGCCACTACAGCAGTGTAGTGGAAATCGTCTGGAGCTCACGGGGACAACTACGAAACCCTCAATGACGGTAGCTAATGGTCCAACCAGGTACCTTCCTAATACAAGCCTTAGGTAATCAGACCTAATGCTTCGCCGAAATAACTCGTTTTCTATTCGTGACAACATATTTCGGAGACACACGGCAGTTGTGTAACTTCATACGGCTTTCATCTTAATATGTTTCATTTCAAGTTCAGAAGACAGCAATAACAAAGGCCGTAATGAGAGTGAGCATCGTACTGGGTGAGGCTGGAGCGATTTATGCCACAATTCAGAGGGAGGAAGAAGCACGTGCAGGAAAACAATGAGATCACCCATTGTAACGAGGCTGACTGCTGACTGCAGTCACCTGTCAGCCATCTGACCGAACAATACATCCACTAATCCTGCTTTACGTAAGATTAGAGCGATTCGTTCGGCTTCAACATCCTTCTCGCGGTGGGATCAATTTGTGTTTATTGCCAAGTTCGTGGATGTTTGAAAGCAGCTTAGTTGTTAAGTGAGATAGCCAGCTGAACCAAATGATACTGGGTGTTCTGCAAAAACAATGACGCGCTAAGACGTTTTCACGGTATGGAAGGGGAAACCTTAATGAAAGAAGACACTTGCCAGACCTAAGCGTAGATGGAAGGGCAATAAAACAAATACTAAAAGAATAAACAGGATAGTGGTGGACGGAATTAACCTGTTTCTGGACAGTGAAAACTGGCGGGTTTCTGTGAACACGATAAAGAAATTCACAGTTTTAGGCAGTGAGGGAAAATTCTTGACTAGTTGAGAAACTACTAGTTTCTCTAGAAGGAATTTCTTCCAAGGAGTTAGCTAGTTAGATATTTTCGTGTAGTTATCAGACAGGTAAGGCAAGAACAAACCTTTTTTCCTTAATTCAATGTCTGATTTCATAAACACGGATAATGAAAATAATTATACACAGATTCAGTACCATAAAGACATTAGACAAAATATAAAAATATTTTCCAAACCGACACATTTCGGTGCCTCTTCGGGCACTAGGTCAGATCTCATATTTACCGATCCCTGTGCACGCTGTAAAAGGCATATGGGGGAGCAGAGGCATAGCTACATTCTTTTTTAAACTCGGCTCTAGATGGAGGTGAGTACAGTCAACTTCACACCTCGGCTACTTTACTACCTGGGAAAGAAACCACGGTACCCATTGAATTTTTGAAGAACACAAAATATCTCTGTTGCTGCTGCTAGGAATCAAGCCCCGGACCGTCCAGTTGGTAGTACAGACACTACACCGACTACAATATTCCAGCTCCCACAGTCATAGAATTATTATGCTTTGTTTTAAAATCACATGGGAAAAACCTGGATTGATTATTGTTGATTATTTCGATATTCTTACAAAAGCATTGACAGATAATTAATTGTATAAGAACTCTGAAGTCACGTGATAGGCCTATATATTACGAGTTACATCCACATCAAAATTCTGTGTATGTCAAAATATTCGTATTTAATCTCTCTCTGGTACAGTCTAAGATCCTCATATAATTACCCTAATTAATTTGTGGTGTTTTACTAAAATACGAATGAATTTACCAGAAGTTCTCAGTCTATAAATGTAATAAGCTGACACATATTTAGAACACAGTAAACACTATAATCCGTACTGGCTTCGAATATCTCACATTAAACAGGTGATTCTGCAATTACTTTACGAACTTAGCAACTTTAACGTGCTCTCCACGTGCAATATATAAAATGTTTTTATAAGGTAGCATAGTTGTGTTATTGTACAGTGCATTCCTGAGGACTGACCGACTAACGCGCTGAAGCATAGGCTATAGATTCAGTAGCTGAAAGGGAGAGTGTGGGTGAACCCTCCCTTGTGACAGCTCTGCCTAAACAGTTGACAGGAATGACTTTTATATATCCAAGTCTTTTCTTTAAAATTCCTCCCGGGAGGTCTTCTTCCCCTTCCCACGTGTCTGCACGTTGTCAGTCAAGTCCAAACGCCCGCACCTCCGACAGATACTTTCCCTTGCGGTTACTACGCTTCTCAAATAGCAGCCAATTCACGCGGTATTGGAATTCCAACGCCTCTGCAAGTCAGCAAGGAAATCTTCACTGAACTCAAGCAACGTGGTGTTACCAAAACATGAATAGAGCTTCAATGAGCCTCTTAAACCTTTTACAGCCTCGGTTGGACTTAATCCGATATTCGCGTAAATGATGTCCTGTTCCAAACAGGATAGGTCTGACTGGACTCAGTCCGTGTCTTCAAATTAAAGCAAACTAGCAAACAAACAAAGAAAGAGTTAACGAGGACAGCAGAGAGATGAAAGACGCAAGATTCAAAGCAACACATAAAGACAGTTTGTTTTCAAATTTTGCACTTTTCCAGTCCACTCTGAGAGTATAACCTCCATTAACCCTTTAAAGGCTAGGATGAATTACATCGAAATATCCGGTTCGTATGGCGCAGTAACACAGAATGTCTCAGTTATAAAAATTAGTCCGTCAATGCAATAAGAGAAAATAATCGCTATTTGTTCCGGGATTCACATCGAACACGTAAATACATCGTGTGTACAATTCTGAACGTCAAGCCCGGTGGTATATAATAAAACAACTGAGCTTCAGAGGGTTGAATTGAAGGAAAATAAACGCAAGATGTCACAGTCTACAAAATGACATGGATCTAAAATGTGCTGTCTGAGCGGCTTTGGCATCCGTCCGGAGCTCCTATTAAAACTGTGTTGTCCGTCTTGAAACAAAGTTTATAGTGAAGAATGAAACAGTATGAAGGGCAGACATTCAGTTAACACAGACGTATTCCTATGTTACAATGTATACAGGGTCAAATGAACGGTGTGTTTCGGATTGTTTTATTCATGGCAGCTTCACGTCTATCTTACAATAATATGAAATGAACTTATTAATTTACATCTATTATGTGACCAGCCTCGTGGGCTAGTGGTCGGAGTCTCGGCTACTAATCATGAGGTCCCGTGTTCGATTCCCGGCTCTACTGTGGCAATTTTCTCTGAAGGGGAGGATTCCCGCGGTGACCATGGTCTGGGTAGGTTAGTAGAAATTAGGTTTAAGGGCCCTCCTGGCACTA
>Ga0123357_10013835_pt1 | contig 10498 bp, 1 predicted proteins | sample TergutEmb28metaG_FD_89873 | JGI IMG/M metagenome (GOLD analysis project Ga0123357, IMG submission 89873) | Embiratermes neotenicus P4 segment gut microbial communities from Petit-Saut dam, French Guiana - Emb289 P4 | ecosystem: Host-associated > Arthropoda: Insects > Digestive system > Gut ...
TCATCAGTCCAGTGTACAGAATGTGTTGCTGATACATCAGTACAGTGTATAGTATATGTTGCTGATACATCAGTATAGTGTTAAAAATGTGTTGCTGATTCATTAGTCCAGTGTACAGAATGTGTTGCTGATACATCAGTACAGTGTATAGTATATGTTGCTGATACATCAGTATAGTGTTAAAAATGTGTTGCTGATTGATTAGTCCAGTGTACAGAATGTGTTGCTGATACATCATTACAGTGTATAGAATGTGCTGCTAATATTTCAGTGCAGTGTATATAATGTTTCCTAATACATCAATAGAGTGTATACAATGTGTTGCTGATACATCTGTACTGTGTATAGAATGCAGTTTAGGCAAGTTCTGGTTGGGTTTGGTATTTTTCAGAGAGTTGTTGATCTCAAATGGAGGCAATTTCTGGAAAGTTCAATGTTCACCTACCAAGCAGAATTTTCTGGTGTGGGTGGTATTTTGGGGGGGCTAATGTCTGGTGTGCAATGAGGCGGAAACACAACTTTATTTTTGTGGTATTGTTACAGATTTCTGTAACAATTAAATAGTACACATTTACAGCACATTGCATTAAATATATTTTGAAAATTATAATTATTTCTACCAGAAAACTGTTTTCATTATATTGAGTTATTTTAATGGAGTTTGAAATGAAATTTTGAATTTAATGAACCTCTACTTCGCCAGTAGTCTGTTGAATCAAGTTTCTGATACATTACACCTTATATCAATTCATTGAAAATATCGTCATATATAAAGTTTCATACAATTCTGTGACATGTTCTGATTATGCTGTTCTCATTAATGTTGCGGCTTTAAATATTTCTGTACAGTAGAATAGTAGGTGTGTCCTGTGCTGTATATTGCAGGGCTGAAATGTACCATAAGTAGTAGAAGGTTAACAGGTATGACTTGTTTTCATATCCTTGTTAACATTTGTACAGTATTACATAAATTTCATATTTAATGCATGTATCATATGCTTATAATTTTATGTTGCTCTTATATTCACACATCCAAATAATGTTCCAGATGTGTTCATGTATGTTGTATGTTTTATGTCACAACTGTGCACAAAACAGCACAACACATGTAAATGCACCAATGTACTTATAGAGAGCAGCTGGCTGTTTGAAACTAACTGATGTAAATTTGTACTTATATCTATGTTTTCTAGATATATCTCACTGAATGTGATCTTAATAAAGGTCAGAACACATTAGTGAGGAAGTGAACAGCTGTTAATTTTACAGCTTATGTATATATTGTTGGCTGCTATGATATTTCCATTATATGGTACATAGTTGTCGCACAGCATTGTGATAGGGAGTGCTGTTGTACGTGGCCTGCTGACATCACCGTTGAATATTATGCAGGGCGTGACATGTGATACAGTTTCATAATATCAGTATATCTGACATCTATATTGAAGAAGAATATTGTACATGGAGTGATATGTGATACACTTTCAGAACATCAGTATATCTGACATGCATATTGAACAAGAATATTGCACATTGAGTGACATGTGATACATTAAACAATATCAATATATCTGACATATATATTGAACAAGAATATTGTACATGGAGTGATATGTGACACAGTTTCATAACATCAGTATATCTGACGTGTATATTGAACAAGAATATTGTACATGAATTGATATGTGATACAGTTTCATAACATCAGTATATCTGACATGTATATTGAACAAGAATATTGTACATGGATTGATATGTGATACAGTTTCATAACAACAGAATATCTGATGTGTGTATTGAACAAGAATATTGTACATGGATTGACATGTGATACAGTTTCCGAACATCAGTATATCTGACACGTGTACTGAACAAGAATATTGTACATGGAGTGACATGTGATACAGTTTTGGAAAATCAGTGTATGTGACATGTATATTGAACAAGAATATTGCACATGGAGTGACATATGATACAGTTTTGGAAAATCAGTATATCTCACATGTACATTTAAACAAAACATTGAAATGGGCTTTATTCTCTTTCTGTAGACAGCTGCTACACTGGATGGTGGTGTTAGTCATGGTGACAGTACAGTGTCATCAATATCAGGTGTCAGTTTGTCATCAGAATGTAAAAACAAGGATGGGCCAAGATTTTTCAATATGTGAAAGGTGAGATTTTGTGTACCAGGTTGTTGGGGAGGGGAAATGAGATCACTTCAGACAGACATCACTTATGTTGTGATGACTTAGAACTGAGACAGTAAGAAAAGTGAGTCACTTGTGAAACAAGAGTTTCATTCTTCAACTAATTGTAGTGGAAACACAACATTTACCTTTGCTGGATATAGCGTAGTGTCTGGTGTACAAAAATAACGTTATTGTGGCTGCTGAAACAATCACATTACTGTGCCTTCAAAACACCAGCAGTGTGTTGTGTGTAAAAGTTGAATTTATGCATGAAGATGCACACAGGTGAGAAAAAATACCAGTGTTCTGTTTGTGGCCAGCGGTTTATTTAGAAATGCAATCGTGAGAAACATAACACTTTACATACAGTGGAGTGGCATCCTTTTGTGGTCTGTGTGGTAAAAATTACAGGTGCAAAATCGGATTTAAGTCAGCACACTAAGTAACACATAGGTGATAAGCATGTGTATTCTGTATGTGGGGAGTCTTCATAATAAATCCAAATTTGGGTAGTGACATGAGAACACATATTGGAGCGAAAATATATTTGTGCCATACATGCATTGTGCACTTCACACAGAAAGGGCCTCAACTGACCATTATAGAATACATGCCAATGATCATCCCCACCTGAGTGCAATGTGTAACGAAAGTTTTATCACTCAAAGTGCAATTAAACTTAATTTTATGATACACACTGGTGACAAAATATAAACATGTGCAATATGTCAGAATCTTTCAGTGTCAGGGAGTACTTTATGTGACACCTTATGGTACAGTGTGGTGAAAAGGGCTTTGTGTTTTCGGTACGTGGGAATGCATTAACTGGGCAGATCAGTTTGAAGAGACATGTGAGACTGCACAGTGGTGAGAAACTTTTCCACTCTCATTGTGGTGAGAGTTTCATTCTGAAATGTGCTCTAAAGAGATATACTGTAAGACAGCATTAAGTAAAGTAGTAATTTGCAATATTCAAGACTTCTGGGATGTGACCACTTACAGCATCACATCAAGAGGCGTGAATTGTCAACTCAGCAAGACTGTTTGCTCAACTCATGCGAAAAGTTTGAAGTTGTTTATTTTTTGTATGTAATTTATTACATCTATTTTCTGTGTGAATGTTTGTTACAGAAGTATTCTTTCCTCTTGTAGTGTCCCATAGTTGATGTGCTGTCACAAGGTAGCAGGTCTACTGCAATTTATTTAGAATTAGTGTAAAGTAGCATTAAAAAACTAAATGTTGAACTGTTATATATATATATATATATATGAAATTTTTATAATTTGCTCAAATTTAAATAATTTAATGTAAAAATTACATATCAATTTTCATAAGAATTGTGCTATGTGTTGGAGAAATGTATGTGATATGGACCTGTATTATTGGTTACAATTCCAAATTTGGATAGTTGTAGAACCTGAAATTAGACAGTTTCTACTTTACTCTTCATGCCTGTGCTAATCCCGTCACTGCTGTGGGATAAGATTGCAGTTCTTAACAAAAGCAGACATACATACTTTTTTGAATAAGATCGTAATTTATGACTTTTAATATTGGTTTAATTAATAAAATTACCAAGAAATACAACTATATTTATTGCACTACAGATCCCGTTACAATCACGTACAATGTTCTGCCCGATATGCACATCATCAGGCTTTATCAAAAAATTTATAAATTAAAATACTTTTTAAAAGTCTTGTGAAAATGTGGAATTTAATATTATTTTGATAAAATAGCATTTGGTTCATTAAATGTGGTGTAATGAATGAATTGATGAATATCCAGTCTGTCATAACCATTAGCTCAAAAATAACATCTTAATCGCACAAGGAATAATAACCTCTTAAAAAAAGAGAAAAAAAGAAGGGTACTAAAATTACCTCACAGAGCTTAATTGCTGTTATCTCAAATATAAAAAAAAAATCCACACCAAATTTCCTGTATGAAAACGACTTTGGTCAGTACCAAGTAACGTAGAATTAGATCCGTTTCCGTCGCTAATCTACGTAATAACTCTAATGTCTTTAAATTGCTGATTTCTGCTGCTCGGTTCTAAGAGATGTTTCCATACTTGTATTTGGAAAGTAACTATTTTATCTCGTTTGGATTATGTTGCTTTTTCTTCGGACCAAACCCCCAATTTCTGTAATATTTCTACTTGGTTTCATTGTGCTCACTTTTACAAAGCAGTATTTCCTTCCTTATTTGAACTAGCTACAATTCATCTCGGTTAAGTTCTGCTTTCTTTTTCAAATTCTTTAATGTACCTAATGCCTCTAAGCTGCCAAATTGTGCTGCTCGGCCCCACGCTGTGTACCCTTGATTGTCTTTGGCCAATAACAATTCTTTCTTCAATTCATTGGCATTCACCTCCGCTTCTTCGACCCAGACCCACAGTGTCTTTAATATTTCTAATTGGTTTCCCTGAACTGCCAAGTGCAAGGCAGTAAGTCCGTCCTTATTTTGGTCCAGTAACAATTCATCTGGGGTTAATTCCACTTCATTAGCCCATCTCCATATTGTTTCTAATGACTCTAAATTGCCTTTAGCTGCTGCATTGTGCCACGCGGTGTTTCCATACCTGTCTTTGGAAAGGAACAGCCTTTCCTTTATCTGATTTCCATTTATTTGTTTTTCTTCAGCCCAATCCCACAATTTCTCTAATATTCCTACATGGTTTCCCCATGCTGCCAAGTGGAAGGCAGTTTCTCCTTCCTCATTACGTGTTAGCAACAAATCATCTGTTCTTAGTTCCGCTTCCTTAGCCCAAATCCATAGTGTGTCTAATGCCCCTATGCTACCGAAATATGCTGCATAGTGCCACAGAGTGTTCCCTAATTTCTCTTTGATTAAAAATAATTTTCTCTTTAAATCATTTGGACTATTTTGGGTCCTTTCGACCCAGACCCACAGTGTCTCTAATATTTCAACTTCGTTTTCCTGCACTGCCAAGTGCAAGGCAGTAAGCCCGTTCTCATCTTGGTCCAGTAACAATTCATCTGGAGTTAATTCAACTTCCTTAGCCCATCGCCATAATTTTTCTAAAGACTCTAAATTCCCGTTCGCTGCTGCTGTGTGCCACGTCGTTTGTCCATACTTGTCTTTGGCAAAAAAGAGATTTTTCTTTATCTCATTTCCATTTATTTGCACTTCTTCAGCCCAATCCCACAATTTCTCTAACATTCCTACATGGTTTCCCCGTACTGCTAAGTTGAAGGCAGTTTCTCCTTCCTCATTTCGTGTTAGCAACAAATCATCTGGTCTTATTTCCGCTTCCTTAGCCCAACTCCACAGTGTGTCTAATGCCTCCATGCTGCCGAAATATGCTGCATCGTGCCACAGAGTGTACCCTAATTTGTCTTTCGTTAAAAAGATTTTTTTCTTTAAGTCATTTGGATTCTTTTGGGCCTTTTCGACCCAGACCCACAGTGTCTCTAATATTTCAATTTGGTTTCCCTGTACTGCAAAGTTGAAGGCAGTAAGTCCGTCCTTATCTTGGTCCAGTAACAATTCATCTGGGGTTAATTCAGATTCTTTAGCCCAACTCCATAATTTTTTTAATGACTCTAAACTGCCTTTCGCTGCTGCATTGTGCCACGCGGTTTGTCCAAACTTGTCTTTGGCAAGGAACAGTTTTTTATTTATCTCATTTCCATTTATTTGCTCTTCTCCAGCCCAATTCCACAATGTCTCTAACATTCCTACATGGTTTCCCCGTGTTGCCAAGTGCAAAGCAGTTTCTCCTTCCTTATTTCGTGTTAGCAACAAATCATCAGGTCTTATTCCCGCTTCCTTAGCCCAACTCCATAGTGTGTGTAATGCTTCTATGCTGCCGAAATAAGCTGCATGGTGCCACACAGTGTACCCTATCTGGTTTTTGGATAAAATGATTTTTATCTTTAAGTCATTTGAATTCTTTTGTGCCTTTTCCACCCAGACCCACAGTGTCTCTAATATTCCAACTTCATTTCCCTGCACTGCCAAGTGCAATGCATTACGTCCTTCATCATCTTGGTCCAGTAACAATTCGTCTGGTGTTAATTCCACTTCGTTAGCCCAGCTCCATATTGTTTCTAATGCCTCTAAATAGCCTTCTGCTGCTGCTTTGTGCCACGCGGTTTGTCCATACTTGTCTTTGGCAAGAAACAGTTTTTTCTTTATCTCATTTCCATTTATTTGCTCTTCTTCAGCCCAATCCCACAATGTATCTAACATTCCTACTTGGTTTTTCCGTGCTGCCAAGTGCAAGGCAGTTTCTCCTTCCTCATTTCGTGTTAAAAACAAATCATCAGTTCTTAGTTCCAAATCCTTAGCCCAAATCCACAGTGTGTCTAATGCCTCTATGCTGCCGAAATATGCTGCAACGTGCCACAGAGTGTTCCCTAATTTGTCTTCGATAAAAAAAACATTTTTCTTTAAATCATTTGGATTCTTTTGGACTTCTTCGACCCAGTACCACAGTGACTCTAATATTTCAATTTCGTTTCCCTGTACTGCCAAATGCAAGACAGAACGTCCTTCCTCATCGTGGTCCAGTAACAATTCAACTGGGGTTAATTCCGCTTCCTTAATCCAACTCAATATTGTTTCTAATGACTCTAAATTGCCGGTCGCTGCTGCATTGTGCAACGCGGTTTGTCCATATTTGTCTTTGGCAAGGAACAGTTTATTCTTTACCCCATTTACATTTATTTGTTCTTCCTCAGCCCAACCCCACAATATCTCTAACATTCCTACATGGTTTCCCCGTGCTGCCAAGTGCAAAGCAGTTTCTCCGTCCTTATTGCCTGTTAGCAACAAATCATCTGGTCTTATTTCCGCTTCCTTAGCCCAACTCCATAGTGTGTCTAATGTCTCTATGCTGCCGAAATATGCTGCATAGTGCCACACAGTGTACCCTAAATTGTCTTTGATTAAAATAATTTTTTTCTTTAAGTCATTTGGATTCTTTTGGGCCTTTTCGACCCAGAGCCACAGTGTCTTTAATATTTGAACTTTGTTTCCCTGTACTGCCAAGTGGAAGGCAGTACGTCCTTCCTCATCGTGGTCCAGTATCAATTCAACTGGGGTTAATTCCGCTTCCTTAGCCCATCCCCATATTGTTTCTAATGACTCTAAATTGCCTGTTGCTACTGCATTTTGCCACGCGGTGTGTCCAAGCTTGTTTTTCGCAAGGTACAAGTTTTTCTTTATCTCATTTGAATTTATTTGATTTTCTTCAACCAAATCCCACAATTTCTCTAACATTCCTACATGGCTTCCCCGTGCTGCCAAATGCAAAGCAGTTTCTCCTTCCTCATTTCGTGTCAGCAACAAATCATCTGATCTTATTCCCGCTTCCTTCGCCCAACACCATATTGTGTCTAATGCCTCTATGCTGCCGAAATATGCTGCATACTGATATATAGTATTCCCTACTTGGTTTTTGGTTAAAATGATTTTTTTCTTTAATTCATTTGAATTCTTTTGGGCCTTTTCAACCCAGGCCCAGAGTGTCTCTAATATTTCAACTTCGTTTCCCTCTACTGCCAAGTGGAAAGCAGTAAGCCCGTTCTCATCTTGGTCCAGTAACAATTCATCTGGGGTTAATTCCTCTTCCTTAGCCCATCTCCATATTGTTTCTAATGAATCTAAACTGCCTGTCACTGCTGCATTGTGCAACGCGGTTTGTCCATACTTATCTTTGGCAAGGAACAGTTTTTTCGTTATTTCATTTCCATTTATTTGCTCTTCTTCAGCCCAATCCCACAATTTCTCTATTATTCCTACATGGTTTCCCCTTGCTGCCAAGTGCAAGGCAGTTTCTCCTTCCTCATTTCGTGTTAGCAACAAATCGTCTGGTCTTAGTACCTTTTTCTTAGCCCAACTCCATAGTGTGTCTAATGCCTCTATATTGCCGAAATATGCTGTAAAGTGCCACACAGTGTTTCCAAATTTGTCTTTGACTAAAAGGTTCTTTGTCTTTAAGTCATTTGGTTCCTTTTGGACCTTTTAGACCCGGACCCACTGCTTCTGTAACATTTCAACTTTGTTTCCCTCTACTGCCAAGTGGAAGGCAGTAAGTCCGTCCTTATCTTGGTCCTGTAACAATTCATCTGGGTTTAATTCAGCTTCCTTAACCCATCTCCATATTGTTTCTAATGATTCTATATTGCCTTTCGCTGCTGCATTTTGCCACGCGGTTTTTCCATACTTGTCTTTGGCAAGGAACAGTTTTTTCGTTATCTCATTTCCATTTATTTGATCTTCTTCAGCCCAATCCCACAATTTATCTAACACCCTTACGTGATTTCCCTGTGCTGCCAAGTGCAAAGCAGTTTCTCCTTCCTCATTTCTTGCCAGCAACAATTCATCTGCTATCAATTCCACTTCCTTACCCAATCTCCATATTGTCTCTAATGACTCCAAGTTTCCTTCTGCCGCTGCTTTGTGCCACGCGGCTTTTCCATACTTTTCTTTGGCAAGGAACACTTTTTTTTTAAGCTCATTTTCACTGTGTGACGCTAATCTCTCTGTGTCTGAGGGGGGCCATTCTTCCTCGAAACTAAAGCTTTTCAGCGCCTCAATAAACTCTACAATTTCACTTTCTTCAACCAAACCCAAAAGAGTTTTTCCATCACCATTTTTAATGCTCGTGTTTGCCCCTTTATTAAGCAAAGAATTTACCACCTCCAACTCCTGGCCATTTAATCGCCAAATCTCAAGCAATATAACAATTATCGTTACAAACTTGTACATTGTTATAATATTTCTGATTTTTTCCTAAAAGTTTCGAATCTCCTGAAATATTTCTTTTATGATTATATTACCTTTGCTTATCAAGATTAAACGGTTTCACATTAAAATCTACCTCTTCAATATTAGAAGGCGGATAACATGTATGATTTTGTGTGTGGTTCACTCTATCAATTTTACTGGCCAGATGTTCTGCCAGAGAAACAGGACCCTAATAATTTCCTCCTTAACTTATGCTGTCTAAAGAGTGTTGTTGTTTATGACAGTGTAATATGAATCTAACTGCGAAAATCTCAACAAAATTGAATGAGTATGGTTTATTCAGAATTTAAGACAAAATCCTTTTTTCTTTGTAGCCAAGTTCCTTATTTCTTTTTTATATCTACTCTAAGTAGAATGAAATATCACACTACGATAAAACACGGTACACAACTGTCATCACACAAAAACCTGTCTAGAATTCAAAGAGGGAGTTCAACAGGACACTAACCTTCACTACTCATACTGATAACTTTGCATGAAGAGTGACATGTTGGTCACAGTAACTGTGAAATGTTCAGTGTTCCTTATGGTCTCTGTCACTCTGCAGTGTTCACTGCTCCTTATGGTCTCTGTCACTTTGCAGTTTTCAGTGCTCCTTATGATCACTGTCACTCTGCTCCTTACCGCCGCCATCCAGTTGGAATGAAAGTCCCCGGTCCTAGTAAAGCCTCCCGTCAAAACCATGCAGCAGCCAGTCACTCCTGCCAATTCAACACTGTGCTGTACCCAAGATCGTACAGTCAATGCCAACTGCCATTAAACCCCAGCCGTCGTTAAATCACAGGTGCTGCTCCCTCAGTCCAAAATTATCGCAAAATATTCGCTGTATCTGGCACCTCTGCAGACCTGTCAACATATACATAATGCTATACAATGTACCGCTATAAACAGTCCGGTGCAATGCTGCTGATCTGCTGAGACTCCTGCACTAAATGTCCAACTGTCAAAATGTTAATATCATACCAACACACACGCGTTCAATTTCACTGTAAATTCCCACCTGATTGTATGAACAAGCAATAGCCATTGGTATCACTGATGATATGCAGCTTCTGTTTTTAAGCTGTCTATACCGCAGAGACTATTTAAAAAATGGTAACTGCATTTACGTGAGTTACTGGAAGTATCAGATCAAAATTTATTGGAAGCATTTTCCTACCGGTTTTCTGCAGATAATTCCGGAAATTCTGCCTCTCTTGTGAAGTATCGTGTAAGACGTATGTATTCACACAATATTAACTTTACATCACCTGCTAACATGCAGCGTGTGACACACAAATTTAGTGTAGTTCAATAGGACTGCTTAGCCCTGAAGATTGAGGCAACACAACCCTTCGAAACATCGACAAGTGCGTCTCGTCCCACAAGAACCGACTCAACAGCAGCACCGCTGACAGAACCTGAAATCACACAACAGTAAATCCTGCTGTCTCTCTCAACTTCCCATTCAGTTATCCCCCGTCCCGCTAACCAACTGTCAGCTGTACAGCCACTGTAACTGTCTACAGTACTGTACTGTTATTAA
>Ga0123357_10013836_pt1 | contig 10498 bp, 10 predicted proteins | sample TergutEmb28metaG_FD_89873 | JGI IMG/M metagenome (GOLD analysis project Ga0123357, IMG submission 89873) | Embiratermes neotenicus P4 segment gut microbial communities from Petit-Saut dam, French Guiana - Emb289 P4 | ecosystem: Host-associated > Arthropoda: Insects > Digestive system > Gut ...
ACGCGTCGTTATGCGGCACATGATTGTGCATGATTACAGCACAGAAAACAGTGACATATCAACACAGTTTCTTTATTTTACAACTAGAAACACGTATAATTGTTAACAATACAAAACAAAGATAAAACGACACACAGTATAAATTTACTGCACATAGGAAGAGACGACGCCATTTACACTTCGTTCAATACACAGAGCTTTCCAGTCCATTTATCGTGTCCCCCAGAATGCCGCCGGCTGTCACTGCTGCTGACAAGTGAGCAGCCAGTACGAGAAAGCAAAGGGTTTTCACGTGTTATTTTTTACACGTGGGCCACAGCTGGCGGTTGTGAGATGTTTTTAAGTACGGTCATTTGTAGTACTTGTGGTGAAGTACGCTATGAATGCACTGGGTACGGCTGCAGTGCTGGAGGGACAGGATAGCAAGACTGGTACAAAATGGTAATTGGTACAGCAGATTGGCACAGCGTATGTGACACAAAACTGTGCATCACTGGCACAATTATTACTGGTACATACTGTTGTGGTAACACTGCTTTGTTACACATTGTTACAGGACTGTAACCATGATCATACCTGGCACATAGCTACAGTACAGGTTCTGTAGTTCCATGCTAAATGCAACTTGTTTCACAACACACAGTATCATTAAGCATTAAGCAAACTGCATAATTAAATACACCCTTTACCTTCTCTGAACAGTGCCTCATGATACACATATGTGAGACAGACCAACAAGAACTACACTTTTCTTAATAATGTATTTCTAGTCCCTGACACGTTACGAATGATCGTGTCGGTGACAAGCCTGCACTAAAGATGCATGATGAAACATTGTAAGCTGCCTGTACAGAACTGCTACTGATGATGAAGAATTACTTGTTCGAAATCTGTTGAGGATAATGTAAAGTGAAATAAATTATTAAGAAAAGTGTGCATCATGTTGGTCTTTCTCACCATAAATACACCCCACACACTTAACATTATACAGCAGTCAATAAAATTATAAAAAACGAACGGTATTGTGCATAGCCTAAAGGCATGTGAACAAAGGTCTGGCCTGGCTTGTGCCAGGAACTGAACTGAACCTCACAAACTCATATCAACAATCAGCAACAAAGTGATCAGGTTCAGTGCATAAAACCAACTGCAAGTGCAGGACAGTCACAGTACCCCAAGTGTTGCTATGGAAACATCAAGAATGTGCTGCCATAACAAGAAGTGCAACTGAAGTGGGGCAAAATGAAACTCCTGCACAGATCACGTGAACAAGTCTTGCGGAGGCAAACGTTCCCAGCACATGTGGTGGCCTGTGAGTGTCTGCAGTCTCACAGACCAGAGTGACTTCAACTAAAGGCTCAAGAAATAAAGAATGGGATCTTTTCCCAATGGTAAACCGGCCGGGGCGCGAGACTGACCTCTCGCATATACTGTCATGGTGAAAAAAAAGAGAGACGGACACATCCACTCCCCGACACCCCTGTCCACTTTTACCCCAATCCCAAAAACACGTCACATAACATCACGCTCTACAAATAGCAGTTTACATTTTCAGTGTAACGATAATACTTATGCAAAATTCAACAACAGTTAAGGCCGAAACCTGTCGCAGCATCAATAAACAAACAAAAGTGCTGTGAAAATGTAGGTGTTCAGTTTTACATATCTGATAGCACAGTGTCCAGGCCACACTACCTGCCGGTTTATGTCAGTTAGTGCAAAATGCTGTCTGGCAACCGAACTGTATGTACTGCGAACTGTGCAGTGCTGTCACACTGCACTGCATACTGCTGTCACAGTTCAACATTCAGACTACAGCAGCGACATGCACACCGCTGAACACTTGCAACACACTTACAGCTTCACCGTCCCAACTGGAGATGACATCGAATGGAGACCAACTGTTGATCCGCTATAAAGCACCCAGTTCCCTGTTCTGACCACAGTAGCACAGTTCGACTGTACTGGAACAGACAGCTTATTGCATTGATATAGCACTCAGGAAGGGCAATCATGCACAGAATAAGGACAGACTGAAGAAGCAATCAGAAACAGCAGACAGAGAAGTGAATTTGCACAGAGAATTCAACAAAGGGACCGAGTTTTCTCAGAACTGCAATTCTGAACGCGGTCAGTTGGCCGAATTACTGGCAGTTACAGAGATGGCTACAGTTCCGCTGCTAAGAGTGGCAAACATGTACAGCTTTCAGGCGACAGTGCAAGTGGGTGAATACACCAATCACCGCGAATCGGCAACTCCCCATCGTAAATAAACAGCCGTTTTCAAATTCCGACATCTGGGTGTGCAATCAGTATTGTGCCGTGGTGAGCCTCAAAGCCGGAAACATGGACTGGGTTCGAGATTTTGATTTCAAGGTATCCTTGTGTTCCCTTCCCTCCTCCCCAAACTACAACCTGTTCCTCAGATGGATTCCTTACCGATCACTCTCGTCGTACCCTCGGGACCGTCCACTAGAAGATAGTTGAGAAAATCAAAGTCTTGCAGCTGCAACTGTACCACAAAGATTCGGGCACTGTATATGTTCTGAGTTGAAGTACGTGGAGTGTAAAAAGTACGTACGCGTTCAAGCATGAACAAGAGCTGGTGAACAAAGCGTTTATGTTGTATGTGTTCCGGGTTGGTTTATTAAAAACGTTGTTATTGTTATGGTGATGTTTTACTTGCACCCATACCAAACTTCCACAAGGACCGGTGCAAGTAAAGTGGTAGCTTTTGAGCGTGGTTGCATTCTGAACAATTTAGGTGGTCTTGCAGGCTGTCAAATTGGACCAGTGAATAGGGCAATCTGTAGGGGCTTATCTTAAGAGTACACCCACCTGGACACACGTACACCGTGTTGCATAGTATGAACCCTATTTGTTGAAAGACGAGTTACAATATGAACTATCTGTCCAGGGGATTAGCAGTGACAGTGACGTTCAAACGTTGCGTAAATTATTCGGATCGGTAGTGGCAGAAAAGCTGCCGGTTGATCTACGTAATCTAAGCACTCAGTGTGGAAGAACTTTACAATGTGCTGTGAACAAGACATTGCAGTTGTAGGCCCTGATTACGAAACAGAAGTCTGAATTGGCCCTGCTCACGCCACTCTTGCGGATTCGACTCTCTCATCTGAGGGGATGCTTGCTGCATTTGATGGAGTTGGACCCCAGTGCATCAGGCATCTCGACCTCGAAGTATCAAGTATGTGATTGGCTGCACAGCAATGAAATCAACCTCGCCAAGATGGACATGACCGATCGTCCGGGTCAGGAAAAGGAAGAGAACGACAACATAAGCTACACGATGCAGGAGGAAGTTTCGGCACAAGACAACCCATCACCTGATGAGAGGCAGGACAGACAAGACACCAGAAGAGTGAGTACTGTTACGGGGGCGATTGATGTGGAGGTCGGTACGCTGGCAGCCCAAATTGCCCAAGTGAATGCGGGGATGGTGGCGGCGCAACTAACACCATCAGGACAGCGGATTCAGCAGGTTTACCCCGCATTTTTATCAAAGGTTTCCCCGCCCGTTAAGTCACCTGCTTAAGGAACTCCCTGTAGTGGATGGCACTGTTGTTAAACTTTTATTTGATTTTTTGTTAAGGGTAATTAAGAATAACTAGTAACTCAGGCTATTAACACCAGGGATACCTTTGAGAATTTCCATTCTAGGTCATTGGGACACTTCATATCGTCAAGAGAGATGTAACAATTGAGAATAGCAAGTTATGAGAGGGTACAATCATTAGGAGAACACGTATCTAATTATGTGCAGGCAACTAAAGATGCAACTTTGCTGCTCCGTATCAGTGAGAGCGAAGCACACGTAGTGGAAAGAGTTGTAGAGGGACTCACGCCTACCCAGCATGCTCGTTTCGTTTTCCAGCCCCACCTTCTTCCTTCTGACAATTAGAACGATTAGCAATAGGAATATCGCGCATGCACACCAATCGAGAGCAGAGCCCATTCTGGAAGTAACGACTGCGGTAGGAGAATCGCCGACGGACCGTGGTGAACCTGGAGGGTCGGGGAAAAAAGAGCGCAGGAACCTAGGCAGAGAAAAAATGTTGTTTGCTTTTACTGTCGGAGGCCGGGACATACGCAAAGTAAGTGTTTTCAGCGCCTGTCACAGAGGGGTAAGGTAGCATATACTGTGGAGAGCTTGCGGTCCTGACTAGGCCCGCAAGATAGAGGGTGTTGTGATAGGAACAGCCCCCAAGCTAGAGGCCCAGCTCGGTAATTTGCAGCTTAACGTTCTGCTTGATTCGGGGTCCACGAGGTCCCTAATTTCATTGGATCACTTCCAAAGCATAACGCGAGGGAACCCCAAGCTTCAACTACTGGAGATCGAGGTGATATGCGTCACCGCTTCAGACCAGAGCTTGGAGATCGTAGGTGAAGTTAAAGTGCCCCGTAAGATCCATGGGTTTTCATGGACATGGATCTTTTGGTGAGCAGGATACTTAGGAGTCAACCCATTTTGGGGGCCGATTTTATTTCTAAAACTAGGATGGTACTGGAACTGGGCAGAGAGGTGCTATTTTGCGTTTGCTCTATCGGTCACTACCAGGTTTCGTCAGGGTAATTATATGTCATGTTCGCTAACCCGCTCCCTTTCCACACGCTTCCCCTAAGTACTAACGGGAAAATTTCGTCCAGGCAAAGAGCCCGACTTGAAAGTTTGATCAAGCAGTATCCTGATGTATTGAGTGACACGTTGGCTCACCCATTTGATGGAGTATGAGATACAGCTGCACGACATGATGCCAAAAATGCAGTACTTGAGGGAGCACATTAAAACCTTACTAAGAGATGGTGTGGTAGAACCCTCCTTGTCTAACTATTTGAGCCCCCTGTTCTAGGTGTCAAAACCAGGGGGCGACAATCGTGTGGTTGTCGACTTCAGGTTGTTGAATAAACATATCTCAATTGAGTCAGTGCCACTGCCCGATGTTCATTCGGCGTTACATTGGTTTGCGAAGGCCAAGTATTTCACCACCTTGGACCTACATCAAACCTAATCACCAAATACCAATGGCCAAGGCTTCAAAACCCTTGATAGCTTTCTGTACTGATTGGAATCTGTACCAGTATACCCGTGCGCCTTTTGGGTTGGCGACAGGTTCCCAAGTGTTGTCATGGCTTCTTGATCGTGTGTTTCAGGATATCACGTTTGAGTTCGTATATCATTATTTGGATGATGTGGTCATTTATATCGAAGCTTCGAAGAACATCTCGAGCACATTCTTCTTGTGTTCGATCGTCTCAGGCAGGAGGGGTTGACACTTCAGCCCGAAATGGTAGCCTTTGGGACTCTAGAGATCCACTTAGGACATTTAGACCCACCAGGCTGCGTCCGCATTAATCCCGAGTGCACGAGGCCTATTAGGGAATTCCCCATTCCCAAAGACACTAAAGGACTTGCCCGCTTTATTGGGATGGTTAAATTCTATCACAAGTTTATTCCTCGTTTTGCAGATGACGCGTCTCCATTCAATGCTGTGGGGAGAAATGGATGAGATTTGTGTGGGGCCAAGAGCAACAGGGGGCCTTCGAAGCCTTGAAAAGAGCCCTCTCACAGCCCCCCGTGTTAGGAATGGCTCATTTTTCTGACAAGTATATACTACAGACTGATGCCAGTGGCGCTGCTTTGGGGACGGTACTGTCTCAAGAGCGTAACGGGGTCCGGCAACACATTGCATATTTTTCCCGAACTCTGAGTGCGCAAGAACATAAGGCTTCCTCCACGTATGAGTTGGAATGTCTGGCAGTCCTATTCAGAATGGAGAAATTCCGTAAATACATAGATCATAGACTTCATTCTTGAAACGGACAACCAAGCTTTGTCGTGGTTGTTGTCACACCCGCGCCAATTAGGGAAAATTGGTCGATGGGTAGTAAAAATATCTGCACTGAAGTTTGAGGTTCGTCATGTCCGCGGTACGCAAAACATTTTGGTGGACACACTTTCTAGAATGTTCGATTCACCCACTTCCGACTCGGCTTACCAGGTTGTCATCTAGAGCTCACAGAATTCCCTCTTGCTTTCCTGGAGCCAGTACAATTACAGCAGGAAGACCCTACATTAACAGGTATTGTGGCCCAACTGGAAAAGTGTGATATTGTTGATGGTTACATTCTGTCTAAGGGGATATTATATTGTCGCCATGAGAAAAGAGGTGACCCGAAGCTCATTGTTCCAACAGTGGCGATACCAATGGTTCTCGCCTATTTTCATGAGTCGCAGCTGGGCAGGCATTTAGGGGTCTTTAAGACCATAAGCAAAATATGTTCGCAATTTACTTGGAAAGGTATTGACAAGGACACATGTTCAAGTGTTCGTGCACGTCAGACTTGTGCTCATAGTAAACCAGCACGTTTGTACACGTCACAATCATAAAGGTCATTCACATTAGTACAAACGCTAACACTGCTCGAAATCGAAGTACCCCACATTTCATATCCTTAATTCCTAAAAAGACCATACATTACGACTACAAGTTGCCACTGTTATTACAGATGATCCGACAAGATGCGATAAAATTACATCATGTCCCTCTTCACATGCTTACAAATACATCCATACCTTAATTCCAACGTAGAGGAAACCAACGTACACTTACAAATTTGTAACAGAATAATTAGCGTAACTACGTGTTTCAAGAAACATATTTCGGATTTGTGTAACCTACATGTATATTTATGTATGTATAGTGACAATATAATATTTTGTTAAGTTTGTTACGCAGATCGTCTCTCACAAAACCCTAAGGAGTAACTGATACCTAGGCAATTGCGAAGCCTCCGACTAAGCCATCGCTACCATTTGTTCCCTGACCCGTGGGAATTTCAGGATATGCTTCTTATGGCCACAGTAGGCTTGCCCCAAACTTACCACTTGGCTTGGGGCACTATACAAATTGATTTGCAGCGTTGGTATTTTAGTGACCACGTACGGTTGTCTAGGTAGGAACTAGGACAACATAAATTTACAGGCACAGAGTAAAAGTTGTTGCATATGAAACCAATATTATGTTTTAAGGGTTATGTTTTATATGACTTATTGTGCTTATTAATTGTTTGGTTGTTTGATGTGCTTTGTACTGTATACTTTTGATGTGCACTGACTGTATCACATACTGTACTTTATGAGCCATGCATGGATGCCTCATGTAGAACGACTCATTGTAACCCGACCTGTGACCGTGACAAAGTCCACCCCATGACTGTTCATCACGCTGAAGCACCGTCACATGTAGCACAAGGTACGGGAGTAAGAGGACTCTGGACAGTAATTATCCACGACCTCCCTCAGCTTGATGTGGAGGAGAACATACTAGCGAGAGGTAAGACATGTCATTCTACTGCAATCAGCCGTCGAGTGCAGACACTTTTGGGGATTCTGTTCGGGCTAGATTACCGACTGCCCGAGTCCACTTTGCCGTAACTTTGTTACTTCATTTATTCCTAATCAACTCTAAGTTCCATGAACGAGTTGTCTGTTGGAGTAAGCGGTCTACAGTTCACCACTCTTAGCCCGAGGTCCGAAACCCGCTCCCACACTGAGGACAATATCTATGATACGGCCTTCTCGGGATACAACAAAGCAACGTCAGACTGAATTCTAAAGTTCGGCAGTACCGAACAGGTATTATATCAGCAACAAAATTAAAGCAAGAATTAGCTGAGTCGAAAGCCGAAGTACATAAATTAAGGGAGCAGATGTCAAGTGGGATGCACACAGTGCATGAAGACTTGTCCCTGATATCCCTCATTCTAAAATGGTCGGGCGTGGGGAACGCCACCCCGCTTGAAGAAATTTTGGTAACTACTGACAGGGCAGCAATAACAGGCATGTGGTAGCAGGCTGGTTGTTGTCACATTGCAGTATTATGGTTAGCTGAACCCGCAAAAGCGTTTTATATAACTCAGGTGCATTTTCACACTGAATCCGCGACATGGCAAGAGTTCAAGAACGCGTGCAAGAAAGATTTAAAAATGTGCGAGTGGTCAGCAGTTAAACCTTCACATATCACAACTAGCTTTCACACTGGATGTTAGATTTTTTGAATTACGGAAGATTATGGTAGTTGAAATTTGGAGATTTGAAACAGGAACTGAATGAAAACAAGAGGGTTTATTTAAAATATTTGGCCAGGTGAGTTAGGTATAGAAGTTTCTAGCAAGACGTCAGTTTTCCAAAACCCAGGTGAAACCAGTGGTTACGAACACCTGGTGGTAAGAAGCTTAGCTTTCTTGCAGTTCTTTTGTATGGTAGGTGAAAAAGCTGACTTCAAGTTTGCTGTGAGCCACACTTTGGAAGCGAGCCACACGATGCTACTAAACACCTGACTTCAAGGTCAGGAATGAAAGTCATGCTCAAGGAGACGTCTAAACTTCTGACGCAGTTTTGCTGACGTTTATAAATTAACGAAAAGACTACGATCTTACTCGGTAACACAGTAAATTGGCATAGGCTAGCTAGATACGAACATTTCCAAAAAAGTAGATTATCCACTTGGGAACTATGAGGGCAGCGCTCCAGTATTATGAGGAACGGGGTACGAGATCGTAATGACATTGTTAAAAACGTGTGTTTAGACACAGCATGTGTTGGGAAGACTTTAGTTCAGTAAACCGGCAAGGTGGCCAGTGAACTAAGTCCGATGTTATTCGTGTGCGTTACAGGTTATGACTGAATTAATGAAAGTCTCAAGTAATGAGGCAGGGTATATCTCAGTAGAATCTGAGCAGTCTCGCGTAGAGAGACTAGGTTATGTCAGCTTAGCTGACAGGGTACACACAAGCATAGTTATCCTACTGAGGAATATGTCGTTTAACACATGAGATTACGCTACAAAACTCACGGAAACTAACACGGGAACATCACGATGTGGTATAGATAGTTACCCCCAGAAACATGGCCTATCAAGACAAAGGGCGTAAGAACATAATTTGAGCTGCTTGTGGATTAGTGGATAGATCTTCGAAAGCTGGCACTATAATTGGAAAAAATACTGAGCCGTGCCCGCGGGGCCAGCTCAAAGGTCGTTCGTATGCGGAAGTTTCACATTGCGAACTTTGTGTCCTCTCATTACTATCCTTGGGTTATTGTCCGGGGGTTACGGAGAGTTTATGTAAAGGGGCAACTGAAGCCCGGACTCTCACTTTGACTTACATTACAGCAGCAACTTCTACAACTACTTTTTGTTTTCAACTTCAGATCCAACATCGACGGGCTGGCCAGTCGAGAAGATCTAGTCCACTGAGTTGTTCGAGTTGGCAATGGGACCGGCAGTCTGGTATGAATGTGAGTTGAAAATTTGCTCTTTGGTTTTGTATTTCAAAATGATGCGTTTCGATCGCTGGGTATTTCATACTGGACGTCGGCCCCGGGGCACTTTATGTAATGTATGTGGTATGTTAGTGCACTAGAAATATGTCGTGCTTCAAGTGAAATAAAACAATATATGATCATGATGCAACAGTATTGTTGAATGTTTACATTTATCTTGTGTTTGTAAGTAATGGATGGTTGGCACTAGTGCCTTCATGTTTGTCACACCTGAGAGTACTGTGCTTCGAGAACTGTCATAATGTGCTTGATAAGGATGTAGAAATCGTCACTGCTGTAACAGCACTGAACGTTATCAAGTAATCTTCTCAGTTACAACAGTGATGCTGAAGTTCCAGGAGACTGCTGGTCAGGAGTCTTCATAGCTGAATTAGCTAATGGACCAGGAGATAACACATCAGTTGATGTAGAGACACAATTGGTGGCTTTTCTGGAGGACTTCCAAAACTGGGGACTATTCCTCTGCTGCAGAATTATTAGGATGTTTGGGGATCAGCATTTAGATTAAAGGAATTCTACTGTAAATGGAGACTTTAAAATGAAGAACACAACAAAGAACATCAAAATCAATTACGGCAGCAGCATCAGGAGTGACATGAACATTATGATCAATTACAGCAGCAGCAGCATTAGCAGCTACACAAACATTAAAATCAATTACAGCAGGAGCATCAGGAGTGAGACAAACATTAAAATCAATTACAGAAGCAGCATCAGGAGCAAGACGAACATTATGATCAATTACAGCAGGAGCATCAGGAGTGAGACGAACATTAAAATCAATTAGACGAACATTGTGATCAATTACAGCAGCAGCAGCATTAGCAGCTACACAAACATTAAAATCAATTACAGCAGTAGCAAGAGGAGCGAGACGAACATTAAGATCACTTACAATAGCAGCAGTCAATGGAAAGAGCTATTTTATGAGACATAAATGTTCACATGGTGGTGCACAGCGATATTGCTGTGATTTGTGCAGTAAGACATTCACTCATAAATGTACCCTTAAAACACACGAACATTTACATTGTGGTGAGTGCCCATATTGCTGTCATGTGTGCAGCAAGGTGTTCATTCAAAAGAGTGACTTGATAAAACACAAATGCATAGATAGACATGAATGCCCATATTGCC
>Ga0123357_10013837_pt1 | contig 10497 bp, 7 predicted proteins | sample TergutEmb28metaG_FD_89873 | JGI IMG/M metagenome (GOLD analysis project Ga0123357, IMG submission 89873) | Embiratermes neotenicus P4 segment gut microbial communities from Petit-Saut dam, French Guiana - Emb289 P4 | ecosystem: Host-associated > Arthropoda: Insects > Digestive system > Gut ...
AGGTAGGACATGCAGCACACATCGTTAGATCACACATCTAAACAAATTTTATTCGGAAAACGCAAAGGGGTATATTCTCACGGTGGATAATATTAAAATGGTTGTTAATTACGAATACTTTGTGAGTGTGTGGGCTGGATTCGCTTGGTTAACGTACGGTCCAGTGGCAGGCTGTTTTAAACAGGCATTAAAACTTCGGGGTCCAAAAAATTCTACGATCAGCTGAGTGGACTGACTTATGTACTCTTCAAGAAGGACCTGTATACGAAGTTAGGTTTGACAGTGTAAGAGGATCGCCTAAGATCTATTCTTTATCATTTATGGACGCTTTTCAACTACGGAGTTCATATAATGTCGGCTGTGTTGGTGTTTTTAAATGAAGAATTGAAGAGGATACGTTAGGAGGCGGTAATTGCATACTTCTGCGAAGCTGGAGCAACAGTGGGAAAGTGCGGAAAATAAGAGATGTGGTTTTCACTTTGGGGCCGAAAACAGAAACATACACGTCAGGAACACGAAGTAGGAATTCTAATAAGCCAGCAGGGGTCTTCGGGTTCGTTGCCTCGGGACTAATACCAGTGTGACGGCCTAGCGTTAAGGTTTCGCAGATTTGAAGAGAACTTTTAACATGCTACTACGAAGCGGAAGTTGTAAAGGTTGTAACACCTGAACAATTACTGTCGTTTTATTATCTTGACAATGACATCACAGTGATTGCATGGTGATAAGCATTATTTTATTTAATGTAAACATTTTAAACATTACAAAGTATACAATAGGCTGACAACACAACATGTTACTTTTGAGAAGGCTACCTAATACTGGGCCCTCTCTTTTAATGCACATGCTTTGAAAATCAGTTCGGTGAGAAGTACTTCTTCTAGGGGGGGGGGATTTTGTCATTCTGTAGTGCTTTTCGACTCCCTTTTAATGACACTTTTGTCTTAAATTTTTTAGATCCGCTGCCAAACGGGGAGTAACATGAAATATTATAACATTAAGTGTTCTAATGTTAATTTTCGTTATTAAATTTATTTTGTACCTGAAGTAAACCAGTCAATAAAAGTTTCCATATGCACATGCTAATAATGATAGGAAGTCCCAATCTCTGTTTAAAGAATATTGAATTATATTTGAATCCAATGACTTCACAAAATTCCCTCCCATGAAATAAATCTAGTGTACAATGTAAGATACATACATTCTGTACCATTTTCTGATTAACGGTAAAACATATTATTGAATTCCCTTCGGACTTACTATATATTCCGAGGTAATATTAATATTCTTATTGGAAGCAAAGTGCACAGAACACAAACTACAATCCTTCAAATTTTCAGAACAGTTTTGTGATCTGTTTTTGTGGTCTCCTCTAAGATCATTTCCATGTAACTTTGAAACAACATGAACATCTAATGAAGTCAATCTAAATTCATACATACGATAGTAAAACTACATTAATTTCCCATTACGGTTTGAATCACTCCAAGATTTTAAAGCTTGGAATATATTCCCCGCAGTCAAATCGGCTTACGGAACTGCGTAAGGCAGTTGCCAATACATGCTCAACAACCTTAACTATCTTCGTCTGAAAGAAACCTATCAACCAGTTGTTTATTCTTATTTTCAACCAGTCGAAAGATCCAATATTTGTTATCTCTTGAATCCTATACCCATTGACTTTGAAGAACTTTATTTCATACAGCGTTGACGTGCATGTGCCGTCTTCTTTCGGATCCATGGCCACTTTGATCAAAATTTGCCTGTGTATAAACTTTCCTTCAAGTTTCCCTGTTACATTCGACTTTAGGAAGTTAGCGACATATTTGTCGTAACCCATCTGTAGATCGTCAAATTCTAACATCGCTGATAGAATGAACATTTCATCAGATTTGGATAGACTTACGTTTGACAATCTTCTGAAAGATGAGACACCTAATAGCCAACCTTCCACCGCTGAGAATGTACCATTAACAATGACTGATTCTAACTTTTCGGAAAAATTCCTGTGAAAACTTGGAACGCCTATTTTGTCCTTCTGATTTTCCACAATTTCTTTCTTTGCGTCTACCAGCATTTCGTCAAACAAATCTCCGATCTGCACGTTCTGTGTCAGCTGTTCTTTGGCAAGTAATTCAGAATTCTTGTGCCCTATAGTGAACACGCTTATCTGACTTAAAACCATATTTATCTGTTCACTTACATAATAGTAGAGCTGGGCTTCAACCTTCCGACCGATCATTGTGGCCAGAGTCCCAGACGCGATGTCTTTTGAGAGATAAACTTCTTCTGCTGAAGTAATATCAGACATGGGGAAAACACGGGCATTTACTTCTTGCGGAGTATAGGCAAAATCAGAATCGAGGGAAAGTAGAGCAGCCGGCGTCAGCGCTAGGACTGTTTTGCCCGCTACTGTAACGTTCCTTACTTTGACATAGATGTGTCCTCGGTTATAAAATGGAAGGATGGCAGCATTTTTTGTTACAAGTGTATAATCGCCATAAATTTCCAGTGATTCTATCGTCGAATTTACTTTCAGGACCATTCTCGAGAAGTCAGGATTGATATCACCAAGCCGCAGGTCATTCGGAACTGAAAGTTGTAAGTTAGTTAATTCGACAAATGTATCTTGATCAAGATTAGCAGCAACGTCCTCCAGAGGAACAACGATGCGGTCAAATATATTCACGTCTTCCACATTACTCTTACTTCCATTTGAGTTGTGCGTTTGATTATGTGTTTGTATTTCTTTCCTCTGTTCCAAGCTTTTCTCTTCAGTGTGGGATGAACCGTTCGGATTTTCATTTGAGAGACTCTTTGTGGGTGACGCTTGTATTCTGAAGGACCCAGAAATCAACAGAACCACCAGGCACACTTGTAAAAGTGACATCCTTCTTGGGTTGTTTCAATTTGACCTATTTTGGAAACACAACACAAATGTATTATTTTCAAGACTATATGTAAGTAGTAATCCTAAGCGATATTTATTGCCTCTGGTTTCTTTGTGTTTGTCAGTGCGGTGTTCAGGAGGAAGGTAGGGCAAATGAATAGAGGTTTGTGAACATGCATGCTATGCTTATATATTTGATTGTGACGTACCATACTGATACATAGTCACAGTGAGGCTGATTTTGTTGTACTAAAAGATTAGGTTATTATATCAGATAAGACACAAAATTTTACAGGGTAACTGACACACCAATCGAAAAATTAAGAGGTAAACCGAAAGGAGTTAGGGATTTTACCCCGTAATTGCTGCCAGTGTATAGGTTGACCACATGTTAAAGCCATGTGCAAGTACTGCGATGGAGTTTTTGGATGCGACTTGGAATTTCGACCCACACTTTTAAACACCAGAAAATAAAATTTTAATTTCGCAATTTCAGTGCTGTTGCTTCTTCAAAGTTTTTCTTTCTGCGTATATGACGATGACAGGAAACCCATCTATCCTGGACAGAGAACGACTGACGAATTTGTCTGTTTGTAACCCAAAAACCTGAAATATCGACAGCCCCATGCCAGCATTTCAGTAGTCTTTGGTTTGACGTTATATTTCATTTCACTTAGACTAATATCGACTATCCTACTAACCAACCGACTAACAGGCTTACCCTCTGGTGCCAAAATACCAAGTTCCAAATACATTAAAACAAAACATTCTATGAGACCCTTTCGTAAGTCATTTCATTCCAGTCTGCTTTACCAAAAACTACTGCCCTAAAATCAGATTTACAGTTCAGTAAATAATTCTACCACTTGTTTCACTGTGTGGAACGATTTCCCAGTACATTTTTATATAAACTTACACATATTGCTTACGTCATTTGATTTGTGAAGGACTTGTCTTAACTTTTCAGTTTTAAGAGTCCTACAACAAACAGCCATAATCCCGGCAAAATGCTTTCGCCTCTTCTGTACTGACATGTACAGAATTAATTTCGTCCTATTCAAAATATATGAAGCAGTGACAGCTAGTTACTGAGACTTCGGAAAAGTGTACTGTCTCCACATCACGTGTTAAGTAGCTTAAACTACAAAGATAATGTGGTATACTCCTCCGAAAGTACTGTACATATCACCAGACTACACGACGCCATATGCCAGAATACCGCAGTCTTAATATTCAATGCCGTGACATGCTTCAATAGCCTACAAATCACGGAGTTCTATACTTTGTCTCTTATCACCTTATAAACTGGATACACTGTAATCAGTACCACAATATTTAACAGTCATTGTAACGTTAGCCTAACTTCTACGACCAGATCATTCAATTGGTGCCGTCTTTGTAGATTTACCGACTATAACTTTATACTATTCATCTCCCCCATACGTGCTATATACCCCGCCTATCTTATACATCTTCATGTGATCGACTTTCTAATATTTCGTGCTGAATACAAGTACATCACCCACACGTATAATACAGCTCCTAACTGCGCACCTTTCTCTACACTCACGTCACCTTCTGCTGTTTAGGTTAAAAAGGTGTTCTCGACTCCCTGTTATCAAACATTCTTATTCTATATTATTTGCTTAAGATGAAAAATCGATCCTTACCTTCGGCACATTTTTGCTTGTGTATTTTAATGCCTAACTTAGTTAATAATAACTGCACGGAATTAAACAAGTCCAGAGAGGCTAATATTTGGGCCTCTCCAAAGCCTCTCTCCCCCCTTCCTATCTATGTATGCTCATTTTTAATATCTCATCTACTACTACATGAAGATCTCTCAAGTGGTCTCTTTCCTTCAGCCTTGGCGGCGACTAAAGTTTTGTAAACATCTCTCATTTATCGTATGCGTACTTATAACGTGCTATATGACCCGCCTATCTTATATATCTTCATTCGATTTACTGACCACTCTAATGTTATTTCAAGGGCAGTGTAAATTACAAAACTATCATTTTGCAGTTAACTCAATTCGCCTGTTACTTCGTCAATTCTAGGCCCACATATTCTCCACAGCATTTTATTCTCCACTAAACTCAAGCTACGTGCTCCCCTTCTTACTCAACTACAAAAGCATGTAAACATTTAATTATTGCATATTTCAATATTTAAGTTAATAATTACCTAACTCTGTAAAGCAGAACCCTTTGGAAGCTTTGTCCGCAGCGCTCATCTCTACAACTTGCCCCAGTTTTCCCGACCATCTCATCGTCCTCAGTAGGCACTTCCCCCCGTCCTTCTAGCTACATTCTCTTATGTCCAAACGTTCTCATTAGCGCCCAGTGTGCAGAAGCCTTCAATCCGAATTCTTTCTTTACAGTAAAAAACAAAATTTCACATCCCAATAAAACAGGGGCATCAATCTTTCATCGAAAAAGCTTCCCAACCGTTATAATGGGCTGGTTCGCGAACAGCACGTGCAAAAATCGCCGAAATTCTTGTGTGATTTTTACAGCACACGCGTAATTTACAAGTATGTCCGCTGGCCGCATAGCACGGCATGGCAGACTGCGTGTTGGACACCATGAAATAAATAATACGTTCACATTTTAGTTTTGTGTGAATTATTATTTATGGTAATAATAACGATGATGAAAATGATGGTGATTCTTACCTCCAAATTAAAAGGAATGCTTGCTGGAGTAAGCCGCAACTGCAGATGTGACACTACCTGCCCCGCTAACCTGGAAACACTCAACCTGAAGTGAAAGGATGTGGGCTGCTGTTCTTGGACTTCTCTTTATCTTCAGACCTAAAAATAATTCTCCTATCTCGAACCTAAACGACACCCTCTTTGTAAACACAAGATTCGGGAATTGAAGCTTAAACCAACAGAAAGTGTCGATTTTAGTGGGTCCTGGTTTGAGATACGCTCACAGAGGGATTACAGTGGCATCGAAGGCCTTGACATAAAAGTATTAGTAAATACGAAATATTTGTTGACCCAGGTAAGGAAAGCCAGACGGTTACGCTAGATTGCCACACCCGCAGCCAAATCTGAACCTAACACAAATAGGGATGAACAACGTAACGCCACTGTTCGTCTGTGACGAGCGGAAATTCATGGCCAACGAACTTTCGTCGTTTAATTTCTTCCTCAGTTATGTCTCTCGTAATTTTTTATTTTATTTTATCGCTCAAGTAGCACATCTGAACAGTAAATAAGATACTGTACGTACAACGGCCGGTGAGAAAATAAATTTACGTGTCGTCTACTTTTCCAACCAAAGAACATACACCGACTGTAATTATGTCACGGGAATTTGTCGCCGAGCAGTTTTAATAACTCTTTCCAGCGTAGAATCAAAACATTGGGGGCCAAATTTGTGACATAACGGCTGATAAGAAGGGATACGGACGGGATATCAAGAGCGAACAGGAAAACTGGTCTCACGGTAATACATTATGCCTCAACTCTTGCGGGCCCTACGTGGGAAAATAGTAGGATAACAGCACAGTTTTCCCAAGTCTCACCTGTTGTATTTAGAGGTGAAAATAAAGAGCTGAAAATATATGCAATTATATTTGACGTTCAGGTGACCGTGCGCCGTGATAAATTCTTATAATAAAACGAACTAGATGCACTAATTTCTCAAATTTCTTTTTGAAATAAAACTCACACAGCAACTGTATATGTCATACAGGTTTGCTGACAGCTTGCTAGCAGCATCATATACCATTGCTGTGTGTACAGTGAAAAACTCCTGATGATGGACAGAGGAACTGTCCGAAACATGTAGAGTTTTTTCCAAAAATAAATTTGAGGAATTAGTGCATCTAGTTGGTTTTATTATAAGAGCGAGCCAAATACTATACGCGAACGTCATTGGTGCGGTTGGAGCAGGTTTCCCATTCAACATATCATTCAGGGAGTTAACTCGCACGTGAGGCTGACAGTGAACGGCGTTCTACAGTGTTCTGTAAAGGAAGGAGTCCCTTGACTAACCAACAAAATTATTGTGGTTGGATGAATAAAAATAATCCATCAAGTAAGGAAGAGATGCTTTAGTACTGAGTTAATGGATTCCCCAGCAAGCAGCAGTTTCTTGCTTCGCAAACAGTAAGAGCTGCTCGCGTTCTCTCAGTCAGTGATCAGTGATGCTACTCTAGGTTCGACCTCATAGACAAATACGAGGCTCCTGCCTAAGATGCCTCATAAAGTGCGACTCCCACAGGTCCTTTAGCTTGCCGCCTCTCTCATATATTGTGCGAGGGTCTGCGCGAAATAAATTTAATTGCTTGCTTCTTATAATAAAACCAACCAGATGCACAAATTTCTCAAATTTATTTTTGGAAAAAACTCTACATGTTTCGGACAGTTCCTCTGTCCATAATCAGGAGTTTTTCACTGTACACACAGCAATGGTATATGATCCTGCTCGCAAGCTGTCAGCAAACCTCTATGACATATACCATTGCTGTGTGTACAGTGAAAACCCCTGATGATGGACAGAGGAACTGTCCGAAACATGTAGAGTTTTATTTCAAAAATAAATTTGAGAAATTAGTTGTGGCAACCCCTGATATATACTGTACGAGACATTATTGTGTACGTCTTGCACATTATATGGTGTTAAGCAGGGTGGGGCAGAGCAAACAGGGACGTCGATAAGCTGGCGAGCAAATTTTTTGTCTGTTATATTTAAGCAAACAGTCTGTGTGAACGCAACTGAGTAATGTGGGTCTTGCTTGAATAAACACTCACTCAGACTGTAAATAACTTCTCTGCCTCCGCGGAACACTTAGGTTCATGAAAGTGATTAAGCAGACACTCAAATGACACTAGCTTCAGCCAGTTTAATCTCACTGACACGTTCATTCTTTTGTAATTTCTCCAGCCGTTTTGAGGCGCGTTCGCAAAATTGCGAAAAGTGACTTGTCAGTTTCATCATGTCTGCCTGTCCGTCCGCATAGAACTCGGCTCTCACTAGACGGATTTTCATGAAATTTGATATTTGAGTATTTTTCGAAAATCTGTCGAGAAAATTCAAGTTTAGTTACAATACGACAAGAATAACAAATACTTTATATGAGGAGCAATATACATTCTTGTTCATATCTCGTTCATTTCTTCTTTGAATGAGAAATGCTGGAGAAAACAATTGTACAGAAAATTAAAACATACTTTTTGTGTTTAATAGCTTTATTTCGAAAATCACACGGTTTAAGAGATAATGTGGAAAACTATTGTACAGTGGTGCAGGCCACAGATTACAATATGGCGCATGCGCATTGCATGTTGGATACCTAAGGTTGCGAAAACACACTCAGAATGTATAATACTTACAGCTTTTCCACTGCAACAATGGTTGCAAGAACACGCCTCATTGTTACGTTATACGTATACTGCATGTCTTGTAATATTATCCCTCCCTCGCCACTATGCTTCGTCAGACTGTCACGTCTGAAGACCACTGTGAAGAGACGGACGTTTAGGCCAATGGTGACTCACTGGAGTGGCTATGATGTTGAGAAAATGGGTGCTTTGGTACTTTATGACATTTGATCTAGTTCTTGTACAGTACCATGAAAGGTATAAGGAGGGAACTTAGACCTTAAGTCAGAAATAACAGTTCATCTATCTCAAGCTCTTCACACACGTAACGACTTGAGCATTGATATTTTACTTTAGATTGTATTTACTAAGCAGCTAAGGAGCATGGAATAAAAGAGCAAAGCTTATTCATCTGTTGTTGGCAAGAAGCAGTTACGAAAAGAAACTGTGGGCGGCAGATTGAGTCGGTAATACAGTGCCCACGTTTATCGAAAATGTTTGTCACAGGTAGCAGAACCTCTCTTGCATGGTTATGATATGGGGACCGCGGTAGCACAGTGGTTAAGGTGCTGTGCTACAAATCAGAAGGTCGCTGTTTCGATTCCACATTGTGTCACTGAAATTTTTCATTGACATAATCCTTCCGATCGCACTATGGCCCTGGGGTCGACTCAGCCTCTAACAGAAATGAGTACCAGGAGTATTTCCTGGGGGTAAAAATAAGGCCGGTGCGTAAGGCTGACAATCTTACCACCACACTGGGCCATTGTCACGTAATCTGGGAACCTTAACTTTCTGGAACCCTCTGGGCACCTCGGGCCTGTAATGGGACTGATTTACCTTTTTTAATACCTTGATATAAATGTTAAAGTTTTTCCAAAACTTTTCAAATTCCTCAGTTTATATAGGCTCTGTTTTGGACGAAGTTTGTGTGTAAAGATTTACCAATGAAACTGCAAAGGACTTGGTATTAATGTACCGTACATTAGGGCCTATACATAAAAGTATTCATATATTATAATTAAAATTGCATCAATTTAATTATTCTCCAGGCCTATATATGCCACTTATCATATGTCTGTGACATAATTATTAACATATTAAATCTTTTTACGCCGTTAAAGCACAATGAAACATGTATGCAAGGCCTGATTTCACCTTAAAGGGTCTGCACTTTGCCCACACATGGTGTATTTGTGTGTTTCATTTGGTTTTAAAAATAAACAATAATGACTTTCCTAAACAGTATTAACCACTCTCTCTTTGTAATTGTGTTTTCTGTGATGTTGCAAAAGAATATTTTAAACGTTATTTAAATAAACTTCATGATTCAATGATGGAGTGAAACATTCGTTTTCTAAACGTACATGGTTTTAATGGTATTCATAAAATATGCTTAAGCGGGTCTACATGGCCTTATAGACTAATGAGACCCCTTCGTAAACATACGCATGAATCGGTCTGTTAATAGACTAATGAGACCCCTTCGTAAACATACGCATGAATCAGTCTGTTAATAGACTAATGAGACCCCGTCGTAAACATAAGCATGAATCAGTCTGTTAATAGACTAATGAGACCCCTTCGTAAACATAAGCATGAATCAGTCTGTTAATAGACTAATGAGACCCCTTCGTAAACATACGCATGAATCAGTCTGTTAATAGACTAATGAGACCCCTTCATAAACATACGCATGAATCAGTCTGTTAGTTCAGTGCCTTGTAAAATATATGCACGCATTACAAAATATTAAATGTTCGCAGAACTTAGAGGCGGATCATAACAGGTCAGCGAGACCCCTTGAAGAAACTGTGGATGCCATCGGACGCACTTCTGTCTTCTTTTCGTCTAGCGGACAGGCCCTCTTCGCCTGTTCTGGTAGTGGTACTCTTGGTGTATTACAACTTCTTGGAGCAATCGTTAGACTGTGACAAGCGAACCAGCAATAGTAAAAATCACAGAGCTTCAGATTCCCCTAGCAGCATTCAGACCTATTATTGTGACATCTAACCTGAAACCTCTGTAAGGCTTAGCTATTTAAATGTCATTTTAAAAAGTCTGTTATGGCCTTGCAGATAACAGCGCACCCCCATTTCAAACAAGAGTCGGTCACTGGCGTTTAGGAAAACAGTAGCGCTTTTTTTTTTTTTTTTTTAGGATAAGTAAATGTAAAAAAAAACTTTGCTGAAATTTTGTATAGTTGAAATTGAAGAAAGAAAACACGTATCGATCCCGGGGGCGATCGTAGGGGGGATTGGGGGGGAAA
>Ga0123357_10013838_pt1 | contig 10497 bp, 11 predicted proteins | sample TergutEmb28metaG_FD_89873 | JGI IMG/M metagenome (GOLD analysis project Ga0123357, IMG submission 89873) | Embiratermes neotenicus P4 segment gut microbial communities from Petit-Saut dam, French Guiana - Emb289 P4 | ecosystem: Host-associated > Arthropoda: Insects > Digestive system > Gut ...
AAATGAAAAAGCTAAAGGAAAAGGTTAAAAGAAAACAAAAAAACAAAAAAAAAGGACAGAGAAATAAAGAGAAAAAAAAAAGAAACAAAAAAACTGTTGGAAAAAAAAAAAAAAAAAACTGCACAGGAAACATTTTTGCTGTCAGTACTATGAAATGAAATCAACTGCTGGTCTGAGTTCTACAAGTATGTGAAAAGGCAGCAGAAAGGAAATAGGGAAATTATTCCTGCAATCAAAGACCACAACCGAACGATCATTATGAAATCTACTGAAAAAGCTAACATCTTAAATTCCTGTTATGCATCTGTCTTTTGCTGCGATCATAACATCCCGAAAATACAATTAGCAAATTCAGGTGAAACTTTTATTACTAACACTAAAGGTACGAGAAAAAGATTAGCAAAAACCGGGAGAAACAAATTAGTAGGGCCAGATGGAGTTCCTGGTGGAATTCTGAAATTGGGTCGGGAAGCCATGACTCCTTACCTAGCTAGACTACTGGAAACATCATTAAACAATACTACCATCCCAAGTGACTGGAAAAAAGCTACAGTGGTTCCTATTTACAAAGAGGGTGATCGATCGGCAGTCACAGACCCATAAGCTTAACCTCTGTGGTCTGCAGGCAACTGGAACATGTTATATTAGGATATTTGAGTCACGTCTGGGATAAGAATGATTGGTTATACAAGGGACAGCATGGGTTTAGACCGGGATACTCATGTGAAAGTAAAGTCCTCACAGTGTGTCAGGACACAGCAGACTCTCTGGATGAGGGAGTCTGTATAGATGCAATTACAATAGGCTTTTCCAAGGCTTTCAATTTAGTTCCTCATGATCGGCTGCTTACAAAACTGGCGGCTTCGGGCATGGATTCTAGGGTAGTTGTTTGGGTAAGGGAATTCCCTGTAGGTCATACACAAAGGGTAAGAGTAGGAGGGCAACTATCCAAGGAAGTCAAAGTAACCTCAGGTGTGCCACAGGGGAGCGTTTTGGGACCACTGATGTTTCTAGTGTACGTAAATGATATTTGGAGGAACATCGACTTGTGTATTGGGTTCTTCACTGACGACTGTGTAATTTGGAGGAAAATCATAAATGAAAACGACTGTAGCCAAACATTTTTGATATATTTGTTTCTTAGGTTTGCTTGCTTCAGTTACAGATGGTTCACAACCATGCATTGTAAGTTTAATCTGTCCATGTATGATCAGGAACCACTGGTGATAGGTAGGCGGGGTTGTACAGGGAGAGATATAAACAAGGAAATGTTAGCAGCGGATAATAGATGCTAGCAGTCCATTGAGGAAAGCAGTCGCGTACAGAGCAATGTAAGTGAGGGAGTACAAGTGATTGTATTATTTCAATAAAAAATGATTTAGTTGCTTAACTGGATACAGCACACTTTTTTATATCAAGAATAAAATGAATAAATAAAGCAAGTAAAAAGAAAATAACTAAAACTACATTTGATTCAGTAAACCATGTCCCTCTCCTGAAAGAGATTCACCTAACAGACTGAGCACATTGGGACAAACAAGGTAAAAGGGTGATTGTGTAGATGACACAGAAAAGCTGCAGAAGGATCTGGACACCTTGGGGGAATGGGCGGTAGAAAATCCAATGAAAATAAATCCCAGTAAAAGTAAGGCAATAAGATTTACGAGGGCTCGGGTTAAAAATCCACTGGGTTACTCCCTTGGTGACCCAAAAATTCTGGAAGCGAGCAATTTTAGATACTTAGGAATAACCTTACGAAGTGATTTAAACTGGGTGGACCAAGTAAACTACACAGCGCAAAAAACTCGGAAGGCATTTCACTTTGTTATGCGTGTTCTCAAAAAAGGAAATAGGAAAACAAAAAGTGTAGCCTACATGTCACTGATACATTCTGTTATTGAATATGGGTCTGCATGCTGCGATCCACGCCAAGAAGGACAGATAAATGCGTTAGACCTAGTACAGAAGAAAGCTGCTCAATTTGCAAACCATATGAATGATTCTGACTGGGAAACCTTGGCTCAGAGTATGATGATAGCTTGCTTATGCACTCTTTTTAAAGCGTACTGTGGGGAATGGGCTTGGAAAGCTATATGCGACAGGTTGTGAAGGCCTTACTATTTGAGTAGGGTTTATCATGTTCAGAAAATTAGGGACAGGAAGCACAGAACGGATATTGTGAAGTATTCCTTTGTAAATAGGACCACTAAAAACTGGAACCAATTAGCTGCAGAAGTGTTTGGGACTTTCCCTCGTAAAACCTAAGATTTTTAGAAACAGAGTTACGAAAGCAATTATAAACACAGCGAAATGAAAGGAATAAAATTGTGAAGAAAATCATCTAAAAGTGTAGTGAAGTGAAGTAAGGTGATGTGTGGTAATGCGAGGTGAAATGGAGTGGAAGGAAATTTAAATAGGTTTAAGCCAAATGAGAGGGCAGTGAAGTGTAATTGGGCGATGTTTAAATGAGAGGAAATGAAGTGTCAACAAGTGTAGTGAAGTGAAGTGTAGTCGGGTGAAGTGTAGTGAAAGTCTTAGTAACAGCATGTCCAACATTCTTAGAAGATATATAGATCATATGAAGTTTGCTGCTTATATGGCTTTTTCGTTTATCACACTCTTTCATATTCTTTTGGTTCCATTTTTTTATCATTGTATATATGGTGGTATATTTTGTATGCTTCTGTTTAATTTTGTAAATTATGTATTTTTATTGTCATGTTTATGTACTCTTATTGTAATGTTTATGTATTCTTATTGTTATATATGATCTATTCTGTGTATTCTGTTTCATTGTGTTGTTCTGTGTATTGTTTTATGTGTAAATGTGTAATGTACTACTGCCACAGGGTGTCAACCCAATTGCAGTCAACAAATATATCAATATCAAATAAAGTTACTTTGTTGGCCAGCCAACATCCATTCTGTCACACAATCCCCACACTCCCTCTCCTTGTGCTGCCTACCAGCAACGATTGCTTAGCAGTGGGCCGAAGGCAGGAATTCACAGAGTATGCAGAATGGACGTTGCTTGCCAATGCAAACCGTTACAAAGAAAGTTATAAGAGTTTTAAATAAAAACAGTTACAGCTCAGGGAAGCCTGTTCCCAGGGTCCAACCTGGAATGGGTAGCTTCATGTTTCTTTAAGGGATCTGATTGTTAACAATGTCCTCCCCACCCTCCCTAAAAAAAAAAAAAAAAAGATTTTCAGTTAAGTTCACTTCTTCTCTTTTCTCTCTTTCAGATTTCTTGACCTTTGAAGATGGGGCTGATAGCATGTCTCAAAATGTCAATAATGAATTACCACTCTGTACTGCGTAATATTCCACAGTGCAGGTCTCACATGACAATTTGGCAATGCCGGCCTTGGTTTGTTTCAGCATGATCCAGTTAAGAGTGATCTGGCTCCGTGAATCATACCTGAATTTAAGAAAACCTCACGTATTTCATCCTTTCATCTACAGACAACAACCTTCCGCTCTTCTGTGGTCTTTCTCCTACTAAGGACTGTAATTTATGTATCAATGTACACCAAAGAACAGCTAAAATAATATAGCAGTGCAACAGCAGGGACTTGCTCTTATTGAAATGTAACTGTAAGGGTATGTATGGTGTCAATACATGCATAAGGCACAGTCTGCTAAGGATACTTTTCTATTTCTTCTTCTACTGCATCTGGTAAGGTGGACAGTGACTGGTGATGACCCACTGGTAGGATGAGCACATGGTCAGGTACCATTCCACCTTTTGCTAATGCCAGGTACGACTGAATGGAAACACAAGCATATTGCCATTTACAACACAATTCTCTGTGAGGCCACACAAAATGGCAGAAGGATCTTGCTCTACATGGCAAAATATAATCAAAAGTCTGCAGCTACACTTAACTATCAGGCTATTTACCTCACTTCCAATGCTAATGACAAGGTGTTTCTCAACTGCAGCACTTGAAAGACAGAACCAGCATGATTCTGAAAGTGAACAGAAGTTTTTATGTGACATCCTACAATATATAAAATTTGTATCAGTCAAAACACAGACAACAGAGTTTATGTGTTTGAAAGCGGAACATACTTCAACCTAGGATACATCATTCTCTGGCTCACACAATTCTACAATAACATACAATGAGGAAGAAAATGTAGAAGTATTAGTTTGATTACATATAGTGAATAAAATCCCATGATATAAGACATATACAAGTATAACAATTCATGCTATCAGAGGTTTTTTAAGAATTGCTACAGGTTTATATGCTATTCTTTCCATTGTCAATCCAAGGTAGAGTGATATAATTATCTCCGTAAGGATATATGGTATTGCACAAATTACTGTCCTTGTATATGGCTTGTATACGGTTACTGAAAATGAAACTGGGCTTCTTCAATGTGACCAAGAAACAAAGCAGCAATCCACGCAATGGGAAACTCCTGCATCTCTAAGACCAAGTTTCAAAGAATTCAAAATATGATGCTGGTTGTCTTTGATGTCGGAGTAATCAATGTGGTTGTGCATCATCATATTGGATGCTGGACCAACAGTTCTATGTTTAGGTTTGAGCAAAATTACAAGAGATGATTAGAAAAATAAAGGTGAGATTGGTGGAATATGGTTGGCTGTTGAACCCACACAATGCACCTATGCAGAAAGTGATTTTGGTCCACCAGTTTCAGCTGAAAAACAAATACCAACACTTGAACACAGCCCACAGTCAAACAGATCTTGACCAATGCAACTTTTTCTTTTCCAAACATTGGAAAAATCACCAAAAGGAATCCATTTCCAGTCAAGTAAAGATATCTCTAAGAAAACAGCAGAATTACTTACAGCACACCCACAAAATGACTTCAGGGGATGGTTTGAGGCCTGGAAGGCTTGTATAGAGTGGTGTGTAGATTCTGAGGAAAATTATTTTAAATGGGCAATATTTAGAACAATAATTTCATTAATAAAGCATGATTTTGGAGCTAATCATTATATAATAGAAACACTTTTGTAGGTATAGATGGAAGGGAAATATTAAAATGGATCACAAAAACTAGGCATGAAGATATAAATAAGGCAAGGAAAAGAAACATGGCTGGTTTGTTGAATTGTGATAAGCTATTCTTAAAGTTTCTGGACTACATCCATTGTCTACTATTCCAAACAAAATATAACATTCAAGTCTCATGGGGTAGGATACCATGTTGATTGGTAAGTAGCTGCCGATGTTCCAGAGGAGCTGGCTGCTGCCATCTGCATGGTATTTGCAATCCAAGAAGAGACTCTTCAGTCTAAAGAGATTAATCTGATCACTGTATATGTAAATCAGCCAAGTAGAACTATAATTTACTGGTATCATATTTTGTCAGTAGGAAATAACAGGAAATTTACAACAAAGTGAAAAATACCCTCCCACCCACCTTTCCAACTCAGATGGAAATATCAAATTCTTGAAATATTATGATTTCTGTATGGAATACCAGGCAAAGGACAAGTCCCATAAACAGTCATATACCATCTAAAACAACTATATATTTGTATGTAAGCTACATGTTTCAGTGCTTGGACAATCCACAGGCTTTTATATACAAGAACTTGAAGGTAAAAGCATAATACATGTATATACTGTGATGACAGTAGCTATATATATATATTATGCTTCTATTGTCATTTTAAGTGTGTATATATATAGCCTGATTATGGTCCAAGAGCATCAAAACAAGTACCTTACCCACAAATACACAGTTATGTTAGATAGTATTTGACTGTTTACTGATTGCATATTACAAGCATGACAGGATAACCTCCATCAAGTCAAAGGGCAATGTCCATAAATTCTGTATAATATGCTTTCAGAGGTGTACAGATGGTGATAATCCTTTGGGTTCAAAAAGGACAAGAACTTCTTAATTAGCTGAGGTACAGCCAGGTACTATATGACTGCCTTGCAGAATTTAGTGCCACTTTGACTTTATGATTGCTGACTGCACAGTTTACATGATTTTTACATCTACATTTCTTGAGCCATAATATCCCATACAAAGTTTCTAATTTTCCACAATTGTACATCTGTTCTTACTTCCTGAATCCTTGATATTATGTTTAGACTTTCAAACTGCCGCGTTGATTGGTTTCTTGCTATTATAATGGACTTCTAAATGATGACCCTATCCTCCAACACCCTCAGCCTACGTTCCTCCCTCAATGTAAACAACCAATTCTCACATCCATACACAACAACAGGTGAAATAACATTTCTGTATATTTTAATCATTAAATTTTTGGATAGCAAACTGGAAGACAAAAGATTCTGCTCTGAATGACAGCAAGCATCCCTGACTTCAATGTACACTTAATTTCTTCCTGAACAGAATTTTGATTCGTTAAGGTTGTTACCAAATATTTGAACTCTTCCACCAAAAAGAAACTATTATCAATCTTTATATTCTAACTTCCTCCCGCATCCTGATCTTGAGACATGACCATGTACTTAGTCTTATCAGCATTTACTTCTAGTCCAATCTCCTTACTAGCAGCTACTGAAGCTTCTGTGTTTTTCTTTATAGAATGTATGTTTCCACCCAATATATTAACATTATCAGCATAAACCAGAAGCTGACATGTACCATTTAACACTGAGCCATCCTGGTTTACCTGAACCCTCCAAATGGCGTACTCTAAAGCAGTTGAAAAGCAATGGCAATAGAGCATCTGCTTGTTTCAAACCTAGCCTAATAGGACACATGTCAGACAAATTCTTGCCTACCTGGACTCTTGTTACAGGTTTAATTCAAACACATTTTTATCAGTCTCATCAGTTTCATAGGGACACCAAACTCTATGAGAATATTAAAAAAGACCTCCCTCCTAACTGAATCATAAGCTTTCTTTAAGTCTATAAACAGCTGATGCACTGCTTCACTGTATTCACTTTTCTGTTCCAGTATTTGACAAATGCAGAATATATGATCAGTAGTTGACCTGTTGTGTCAAAATCCACACTGATGATCCCCAATAATTTCCTCTGCATATAGAGTTAACCTTGACAGCAGGATGTTGGATGAAATTTTGCATGTAGTAGACAAAAGTGATATGACTCTATAATTAGTACAATCTGTTTTATCGCCCTTCTTATAGCTAGGTACAATGATCGACTTCTTCCACTCCTCAGGCAATTCCTCCTTACTCCAAATACAAGTAATAAGTGGCTCTCAGAGCGAATATTCTACCCCTTGCTTTAATCAATTCTGCTGGTATTTGATCAATACCTGGTGATATGTGTCCTGTTAGCTTTTCAATATCCATCTCAACCTCAAAGGCACTTGGCTCAGGCACTAGTGGTTCTGCTGTGTATATTTCTGTCTGCCTAACATCACTAATCATATTTACATTTAACACCTGAGAGAAATGGTTCCTCAACCTAGCAAAAATACTGTGGGAGTCTGTAACCAAATCACCATTCTCATCCTTTACTATTTTAGTTCTACGCTGGTAAACCTTCTTCAAATCAGTGATGCCCTCATACAAGTCTCTGGTGTTTTACACCTTACCGTTAGTTACAAGTACATCAATTTTAGCTTTTAAATATTCCTTCTTTATGTTCCTGAAACATCTGCTACCTTCATGTCTTAAATGGTTCAGATTATCTACACTGCTTTGGTTTGGAACCTGTAACCACTGTATTTTAGCCTGCTTCCTTTGATCTCAAAAGCCTAAACATTCTTCATCTAACCATGGTTTATGCTGCTTCAATTTGTACAGACCTAGACTCTCTTAGCTGCGGTTTTGATATTCTCTTTAATGTTTCCACAAGCACTATTTGTGTCTTCACTATCACTCAAGTTCTCCAAAGCTGCAAAACTGTTTGAGATCTTAATACGATACTGTTTCATAACCTCCAGCTTATTTAGCTTCCTGGGATTAAATATTTCCACATCAAACTTCTATTCTGCTTGTCTCCTTACTGCCAATATTTTCCCAGCTTTTGCACCCATCAGTTAGTGAACAGTATCACTGTGCGCTCTCCTGAGAGACTGTACATCAAGCATACTCAAATACCATCTCCTATCTATCAATATGTGATCAATCTGGTTGTGAGTCTTCCCATCAGGAGAGGTCCAGGTGTACTTATGTTTTGGTGCAGGTACATTGTGCTCTTAACTACCAGATTTTTTGATGCGGCAAAATTTATTATTCTAACACCATTTTCATTACTATCCTGATGTAGTCTCTCATTCCCAATTATCAGTTTGAAAATATTCTCTTTCCCCACTTTTGCATTAATATCTCCGAACAGAATTTTCATATGGTACTTAGGAAAATGACAAAAAACCTGCTCTAGTTCCTCCTAAAACTGTCTTTTAAATCATCACTTTTCTCCTCACTTGGTGCATGCACATTTAGAGCACTGATATTACATCAGCAAATTCTCAGAACTATATATGACATCCTATCACTAACAAACTCTACCCTCTTAACTGCTGACACTATTCTGTGTTTACAAAACATCCTCTTCCCAACTGATTAAATATCATTTAAATATTCAGTTCCTGCCTCATAGTCAACACTCACAATCTCCATTACAAAGACCAAGTATATAATGCTTAGGGTAATTATCACTGCTTATTGTAAGCACCATACAAAACACATATACTTTGTGTGGAAAATGCTGTTTTTGAATGTTACAGCAAGAGGCAATATAGTGACTTGCACTTTAAGTGGTTAATGTGTGTTTCATTTCAGACATGTATTACCTTCATGCCTGTACTGTGTACTCTGAAGAAAGTAAACAAAACAGCCACAAGGCTTATGTGAAGTTAATTTTTTTGATAATATATTTCGAGATTTGAGGTTCTCACACTAGTGGCTATTCAGTTTGCTTTCTTCTGGGATGTGGTACTGGGTAGACAAATGATCAGGAAGGCAACAGATTCCTCTGAAGAATTTGTAAACTTCTACTGGACTATAAGTGTCTCATTCCAGAATAATGCAGATTCAAGAATGTAATGGTTAAAATAATTATGATAACCATGTTTAATGAAAGAAACTACTGTCAGTGATTATTGTTATACATAACAGCTATACAGGAATACTTGATATGAAATCACAATACACACTATACATAGTGTCATGTGACTAGTGCAACACACAATTATATATCATGTTGCCTCCTATGGGAGCACTCAGGTTTTGGCTATAACCTCACATCTCTGCAGATATGTTCAGTGCATCAGAACTGTATGAATCTTTAAAAGACCACCATTCATATGTGCAAAAACATGCCTAAAAATTAATTATATATATACAGGGTGTCCCAGGAGGAAAGGACCTAACTTCGGGAGAGTGTTCCTTATGTCAAACTATACCGATATAACCCAAAACACCTGTATCCAAAGTTCAATGGTTATGGAGATATTGGCCAGAGAAAAGTGTGGACTTCTTTGGTGTCTGCGTACTTTACTCTGTCTGTGACGACGTCATCCACTTGACCTTCAACGCGACAATCCTGCAGTAGCCTTGTAGTGTGTAAGACAGTGAGTTCATTACGTTTGAGGTGCTAACATACGTTTTGTGTTTGTGATTGCAAGACAGTGATTTGGTTAACTTTAAGGTGCTAAAAGGCCTTTTCTGTTTTCCCACGTTGAATATTGCGATATGCATTATGTTTACGGATATTGCGATCGTAATGCAAGTGCTGCCGTGAACGAACACCGACGCCGTTACCCCGAAAGGAGAATTCCGTCTAAACGCGTATTTATGCGTGTTGAGCAGGCATTGCGTGACAATGGTTGTCTTCCAAGCTTTGCTTTGCATTCTGAAAGAGAGACTGTACGAACGATAAACACGCGGGAGAACATTCTTGACATGGTGCAGAGAAGTCCACGTCTGTCCACTTGTAGAATGGCCTCTCGTGTTGGCTTATCAAGAATGAACGTGTGGCGAACGTTACATGAAGAGAATTTGTATCCATACCGTGATCAGAGGGTACAACATCTGGAACCAGGCGACCATGCTCAACGTATGGATTTGTGCCACTCGGTAAATGCACATGAAGAACTGTTAAACGTAATTTTACTCACAGATGAGGCGTCTTTTACCCGGGACAGCATAAATAATTTACGTAATGTTCATATGTGAGCCCATCGTAATCCACTTTAAGGTTTCTTGCCACACTTGACGGGCTTTCGAAGATACGAAGTTTTCAGTTACCATTTCTCTTTCAGCCATTTCTCAAGCCGTTATCGAAACACGTGAGGCGCTTATGTTCTCCAGGATTATATGAAGGTAAGTCAAACATCAAAATGTTTAATTCAAACTATTTTTATTGTAAAGTTGAAAGCAAAATCTACCACGAGTGTCTGTGGAATATAATGAAACAATCAAACGCAATTGAAATGCATCATCACCTACTAGACGGTATCCCTCTGGAAGTAAACCGTTTTCTAAAGCTGTATACAAAGAACAGTTTTGAAACACACCACCATCTGATACAATTACATTACAACCAACAT
>Ga0123357_10013839_pt1 | contig 10497 bp, 3 predicted proteins | sample TergutEmb28metaG_FD_89873 | JGI IMG/M metagenome (GOLD analysis project Ga0123357, IMG submission 89873) | Embiratermes neotenicus P4 segment gut microbial communities from Petit-Saut dam, French Guiana - Emb289 P4 | ecosystem: Host-associated > Arthropoda: Insects > Digestive system > Gut ...
GAATTATATTCATCTAACTCAAGATAAGTCAAAACTGCGGGCTTTTCTGAGTAATGTAACCAATTTGATGTTTGTGTGACCGTGCATCACTGATACAATGATATAAACAGCCAACTAGATGCAACAATAAAAACTTTATTAATAATTTCAATCAGCTCAACATGTTTCGGACGATAATTTCGCCCATCCTCAGGAGCACTAGACTGTGCTTACAGCTTGTGGTATAAAGCTGTAAACACAGTCTAGTACTCCTGAGGATGGGCGAAATTATCGTCCGAAACATTTTGAGCTGATTGAAATTATTAATAAAATTAATATTGTTGCATCTAGTTGGCTGTTTATGTTATTGTACTGTGACCAAGTCGTGGAATCCCACAACGCACGGATCTTCTTCACCAGCTAACTGAATTATCGACTACTCTAGGATTATCCCATACTTTGCAATAAATTAGTTACTTCGTTAGCCCCTCGGTTGTTTAGTTGGGCGGAGAAATGGGACGGAAATTTAAACGTCTAGAAGCCGAAATGAAATCCCTTGGGCAGTCTCTCTTTAAAATGTTGCAGCAAAAATTGTCAGGCGAATGAACTACATCCGTGAAACCTAGTCTATATCGATTACGAGATTTGTACAAGGCTTATAATAACGGAGCACATAAACCTCGGAATCCGTAACACTTTCCAAACACTTGTACCTCAGGGAATTTAAATTCTCGCGTATGGAGACATAAATTCATGCATACCAAATAAACGAGGCAAATCCTATTGGATTCGCCTCAAGTATACGAATGACCGAGTCACACAAAGCAAACCCCTAAACTGATCTTCCAGGTTCGTGCAGTCTGACAAGGTGAAGAAATTCGTACCCACTTGTTTACAACGCGCAGTGCTCCCACCAGAGCGATGAGGCTGAGAGACAGAAGTAATTAGAAACAGACCTTACGCCTTAATGCGATTCTGCTCCTTCCAATCGGACACTGTCAACAAGTGCCCCTTCATCTGAAAATTAAATATTCTGAAACACTAATATTCTTTGTCTGCTACGACGTCCTCTGCATATACACCTCTCCTGCCTTCCCCTAGAGCAAGTAAACAGTTATTGTGGTAGTGTCACTCCACGAAAAGACGTCATATACCTATATGAACGTAACAGCTTATTCCTTAATAATTCATGTTACATGTAAATTCGGTTACTGTTCTACATGCATCGTCAGTAAACGTAAAAAAGTATTAACTGTACCATAACACTGATAAAATCTAGAAGAATGAGATGGGCTGGGCATGTGGCGCGTATGGATGAGGAGAGGGGGGTGTATAGGGTCTTGGTGGGGAAACCGGAGGGAAAGAAACCACTGGGGAGACCTAGGCGTAGATGTGTGGATAATATTAGGATTGATCTCCAGGACGTGGGATGTGGGTATATGGACTGGATTGGGCTGGCCCAGGATAGGGATGGGTGGCAGAGGCTTGTGAGTGCGGTAATGAACCTTTGGGTTCCGTGAAATGCGGGGAATTTCTTGACTAGCTGCAAACCAGTTAGCTTCTCAAGAAGGAATCTGCACCATGGGGTAAGTAAGTAAGTAAGTAAGTACCATAACACCTCTCTCATTTGAAATACAAACCTTAGCGTTGTGCAAGAAATTCTTAGTTATCCTGAATTTCAGAATCTAAGATCGAAAGGATGTGATATTACAAACGCCTTATAGTATTCTTCTCCAGGGCGGCGCATGGTAATTAGACTTATAAATATCATAGACTCTAAATCAAGTCATGCATTACAGAGTGTGCCGTATCCTAGCAACCGCCAGAAAGGGAGGAAGACAGGAAACAGGAAAACGGAAGAATTCTATATTATGCATGACTCTACAGAGCTTCCAAAGGCCTCGGAGATTTCTACTCTTCAATGCAGACACGCATTAACTGTTTTCAAAGAGCTAACACCGCAAAAAAAAAAATGGTATAAATGCCACAGTAATTCTATCCATTACAACAACAATTAAAAAGAAAAAAGAAAAAAGTTAGAAACTAAAATTACAGGTAATGACTAGCGCAAGCGACACCAGCGTTAGTACGTGGGTGCAGCACAAACTGAGGCAAGCCTGCGTCTCAGATATATTTTCAAATATTTAATGACAATTCGCGATGAAATCAAATGTAAACAGTACCTTCGTTAATAGTGTTTTTTAACTCATTCTTCTGTGGTGCCGTTGCTTTGCAATACCTTTCCTGCCTTAATACATATCTTACTTCACATTTGTCGCACACCTCGTTTTCTCCTTGAAGTTTTACCCTCCGTGTCTTCCAACCATGCCATTCATTACTAGATCCTAAACGTAGCTTCCAGTAAAACGTCTACGAACTATACGTTTTTTAATTACATTACGGTGCGTAAGCAAGGCACGGGTGCTGCTTATATCTGGGTTGCTACCTTCAACAAGAGTGCTCGAAACGTTATAATTTCAATACCTCTTATCAGGCAACAAACGTTGCCGGGTGAGCGAAGTCTGTATGGTGATTAGGATATGGCCTGGAAAATTGATAAATCCTGGATCGATTCTAAGCAGGAAACAGAAATTCTCATCTTAGAAACGGACACACCAACCCGCAGACAAGGGCTGCCTCCCTTACAATGGATAATTATAAGAAGTCTTCTACTGGGTTAAGGCGGCCAGTGCGTGAAGCCGACCACTCACCACCAACTAATATAAAGTTTCATAAAGAGGGTAGTTATGTCCCCATTCCTCCATATGCCTTCAGGACGTACACGGGGAACATATTAACTTTATATTATGAACAAAAGAATGCGCTGCGTCAAAGTGCCAGGAACAAGGACGACGCTGTCGCGGCCTGTTTCCAGCTACGACACGACCATTCACCTACTGGGGCTGAAGAAACCAAGTGAACCCGGTCAGGATACTCTGTACATTTACCGAGATTCGATCCGGGTACCTCCGGTGTACGTCAGAATAATATGTGTACAGCTTCGACCATCTTGCTTCGCACATTTCATTACAGCATCGGTCAGTTATTGAGAATGGTGATAGCTATTTACTGTTTTTGCAAATACAGAATTTTTCTCGCAAGCTCCCACACGCGCTCTGCGCTACAGTCACACAAAGAACTGTGCGCACCGATTGGAAATAATTACCCACCCCAGACCTAGCCCGTGTATCCTGCATAGATTAATTCGGGAAATATCTGATACAACACAACATGCGAAAACCACTCCAATTAATTCGTATTTCATTAGCATTTCCCATTCATCAGTAACGCCAGAAATCCCTAAATGAAATTCACTAATACAGAGTGTGGAACTAATAAAATGAAACCCGAAAACAAGGGTTCTTAACAGCGCTCACAATCAGAGACAAGATGCAAAATCATTATAATTAAACAAGTTCGGATAGCGTGCAGTCAATCAAGTCAAAGGCGACCCTTAATAACTTTTAATCCATTCTACATTCAAAGCTAAACAAAAGAGCATTAGAATCATACAAACCAGGCCCACCTACCATACGCCATCCAATTTCCAAATTATAACAATCAATCAGTGTCATCAGGCCTGCAGCAACACAATAGCTTGTGTAGCAGTTGATAAATCTCTGTGCGCACAGCTATGCAAAGAACTGTATCGGGACGTCAGATCCCATACAGCAGTTGTAGCCCGTATAACAGAACATTTTAAAAACTTCATGACAAAAAGCGATCCTAATCCACATCTAATTTGATTTCACGTCGCCATTTAATTTTCAAGCAAATATTGATCCTGTGTTTTTACGATCTGGCGGGGCAAAGTATATTACGTTAGGACAGCAATAATTCAGACACAGTACGCAGCACTGCAGGTCGGGTCAATACCCAGCAGGCAGACGGGCGGAAGGTTGGGGGGGGGGGGGGGGGGCCGAGCGGGAAGCGCAGGGCACGACCAAACTGGCCCCACTTAGCAGCATCGTCACTGAGAACAAGTGGCCTTAGCCACAGTACTGTACACACGCTTTGACATTTTTATATTATTCGATTTGTGGACCAAGTACTTTTTTTAATCATCACGGTACCAGTGACAGTCACTTGTCGGTAACATTGATTTTAAGCAGCAACTTTAGTTGTAGCAGAGAGGAGCGGATGAAGGCGAGTCCTCGGCGCCTCAAAACCGAAACCTTCGGGTAAGGGAGCACACTTCTACAGAAAACGGGCATGTTTGGAGGCCCTGAGGTTAGCTACCACCAAACTTACTCAGCGAGGGACTGGTTATCCATCCTGAGGACATGCTACCCAACTCAGAATCTCCAGAGGAAGCACAGGACTGACAAAGAATGCCACAAAACCGAATCCCTTTGAAATCATACCACTACAGACCACAAGGAAGGAGGGCAATTGGAAGACCGAAGAAGCGTTGGCGCGAGCAGCTGTAACTCTGGAGATGGAACGGGTCAAAGGGTCCCATCCTTGATGTTTATGATGATGATGACCATTAGGCTACCAGCAACCTCTGCAACCATACATTCTATGTGCGAAAGGAGGGCACTTGATTACTATATGCATGTAGATATGCCGGTCTTCAGATGTTATATTTGTTAATGTGCTTATCAGTTAATATCGTGACTAAGGTACGAGCCTGCCGATTATAGGAACAAGGTTCAATTCGTGGCAGGGGCAGATACCTCTTTCGAAGGTGGTGTTCACGTCTACAGAATGCGTGCCTGAGACCCTAAGCGGAAATAAAGGGATGGGCTGATGCAGATCATTCTCCCCAAACTAGTGGCAAAACTAAGAATTTGTGGAGCTATAAATTCATTCCCCCATACGTCTTCATGGATGGAACTTAACTGTCATTCATGGAGAAGATGCCACCTGTGATAATTTTTACTTATTTATAAACCTGTTTAGTTCTAAATAACACATTTTTCATCTAAGATGTTAGGTTTTAATTTACTGACGAATGAGCTACTAGAGTCACAGACTCACAATAATTAGCCAGAAAACTTTAGTGACAATTAAAATAAGTTAGGGGCGTTAAAATCATGCATTAAGCTCTGCATAGAGGAGAAATAAAGAAACAGAATTTTAAAAGTACTAAATTCTCCAAAAAGAAAAATGCAAATGATTAGGCAGGACAGAAAAGAGGACAGAGTTCATAAGACTGCCAGTTAACGGCATTCGTTCAGCACGCCACTGTACACAACCGATAACAGGGTAGCAGTTGCTAACTGAAACACGCCAGTTGTTGAAATATTGTATGCTCCGCGTGGCGTTCCGCTAAGTTGACCTTTCAAAGCGAAGCGGTTTCTTTAGGTACCACCAGGCTTAACATTCAAAAATTCTACATGGTGTTCGCTTTGCGTTGAGTGTTTTGTGCAGATCTAAAAACAGACAGCGACTTTTGCTGTAAGCCTATACATCATTAACTGATTGGTCTTTATGACCGTGGTGGAAAGTGTTTACTGCGCGGTACGGACTGATTCCTGATATAAAGCAGAATACGTTTCGTCTTTAAAAGGTTAAATTAAGCTTTAGAAAGAAAACTCAGTTCAAAGAAAGATTATCTGTTGCTATTATTATTATTATTAAATTCACTCAACATAATTTTTATTTTTATAATGATTCATCCCTTCAAATGTTTTAATTGTTTCAATACTACAAAGTATACAATAACCATATTTCCAAAATCAGACTTTCGTGTATGGAGTAGCATAACACATTACAAGGTTCATTATTCGTACACATTAAAGACGATTTTATTGCCAGATACCTGAATTAAATTATATTTTAACCCCATAACATCTGTTTAAACTTTATTTATAATCCCTACTTCTTAAACGTCCGGGTTTTTAAATTTCATACTTAAAAATTTCATTGGTGATTCCGCAAACACGGTTAGTGTGCGAAAGGGTGCAGTCGCCAAATTAAATCGGGAGAGCACAATGAAACAGTAAGTTCTGTCTTTGATCATCAGAAGTAGGCGAGGAAGAACACAGCCCAGCCCGGTACATACAGATTGTATATTCATACTGAGAACGAACGGTGCCAAAAAAATCCACGCCGTCCGACCTCACGTAATTATTGGTTGGCTGTTGACTGAAACATGGACGTAACTGACCACCTGTGCCCTTTTCGTTTGCAGGAATGACCGTGATAGTTCACTTACGAATACTCTTATTTACATCCGCCTTACAACAGTTCATGTATTATTGAAATTCCTGAATGATCTGTACCCCTCACCCAATATTGTGCGGGTGATAAAATCTAGAAGAATGAGATGGGCTGGGCATGTGGCGCGTATGGGTGAGGAGAGGGGAGTTTATAGGGTCTTGGTGGGGAAACTGGAGGGAAGAAGACCACTGGGGAGACCTAGGCGTAGATGGGTGGATAATATTAGGATGGATCTTCAGGAGGTGGGATGTGGGTATATGGATTGGATTGGGTTGGTCCAGGATAGAGACAGGTGGCGGACGCTTGTGAGTGCGGTAATGAACCTTCGGGTTCCGTGAAATGCGGGGAAGTTCTTGACTAGCTGCAAACCAGTTAGCTTCTCAGGAAGGACTCTGCACCATGGAGTAAGTAAGTAAGTAAGTATTTAAATTCCATCAAAAATTACTGACAGCCACGATAATAAAAAAATCTGTATGGGAGGCAAGGGAATAAAATGTTCTTTTGTAGACCTCTTGTGCCACTGACAGCAAGGACATAAGGCTCCGGGTAAACAGACCTTGAAAACTTGCACAGAACAGAAACATGAACTACTCTAACATGAGTTACACATACGTGTGTACATTCCTTGGATCCATAAGTATGTCATAAAGACAGCAGGATTTGCAAAAATTCATAAAAATACAAAATATACACAATTTAGAGTGTAAAATACTACAAACATACTGTAACAGAGTACCATGAACAATTCAAATCTACAGACACAACGAAGTGTGTATTTAAATATTCGCTTGTCGCTACTTTCAATTTTGCTTTGTATTCTTAAGAATAATCGGATTGTGAAAATGACGGTTTCATTTCTGATGTGACAACATAAAACCATGTGCAATCCAAAGACAGAGGATTTTCGTTTTTCAGAAGAGGAGACCATGTGATTTGATGAACTTTATTCCTAAATCGAACGTCCAATAGCTTAAATGAGGACAGTAAATTGACAAACTACATAAATACCAATAAATTAAAACAAATGTACTTAAGGCACTTTCAACGAACGAAAGCTATGGAAAAACAACTGCAACCTGTCTGCGAACCCCATCATGGTGAATCTATTGCAAACGTCATTCACTCAATAACAATACGAGCTACGTCGTCATTCATCACACTCCTGTGCAGTCAATGTTTATCTTGTTCGCCAGGTCTCGAGTTCGTCTTCCTCTTCCACCGCTGCATCCAAACATCCTGGCCACATATGATCCATAATTAGTAGCATAACAAACACCAGCAGCGCCTAATCGGTCGCCAGCTAGCCAAAGAAACACTTTAACCAATAAACTAAAACACGGTACTCTCAAATAACGGCGTCCATACAACGTACACCGTTAGCCTATAGTGTATACGTTCACAGTCTAAACAGTGTCGTGTTCAGATTTCGTCACGATGGCCTACTTATGAACACTCAACAATGTATAGATCCAAATCTCTCTCTAGAGGGAGGTTCCTCAGTCTCTCCAGAGAAATTCCAGGACGGTGCCTCAAAATTCGTCAAGGTCGCTTCGTTCCCTGTCTTTCCTAATTCAATATTCATCAACAAACTTAGAATTTGACGTCACATAAGCTAAGATACTGAAAACGTCGTTCTTCCTCCGCGTAAATAAATATTTAGTACCTTCCGGACATCTCTTGACACTTCTTATACAGTTAATTTCCGGAGTTCCAGTATAATCAAGATCCTCGTACTTCCTAGCCACAGCTGCTTTAAAATGTCCGGGAGCTGCCAACGTTATAAAAGAGTTCAAATTCTTCCCGTTTCTTTCTCGTCACAATATTGTATTTATGTTCTCGAAGAGGGCAGTACGCCATATCGTTGCGTGTTGTTACGTACATAATAATATGTGATTCGTTTTAAAGCAGAGTGTCGACGAGGAAACCTGGAAATAAAGAGGAACAGGATAGCAAAATAATGTAGATGACTGCATAATAAAGACATTCATAACATCTTATGTTATGCACTACTAGAGTCATGAAACACAGTGAGTGACAAGAGGAACACACATACATAATGTGAGAAGTGAGAATACGTTAAAATTGAAAAACAAAAGAGGAAGACACCACTTTGTAGGTCTAGAAATGGATGGCATATTCATCAAAATTATTTACGAGAAGCAGGACTCTAGAGTGCTGACTGGATTCAAGTGACTCAGGTCATGGTAATGACGCCTGGGACTTTAAAAAAACGTGGGAAACTGCTTGAGTGACAACCAGATTCTCAAGAAAGAAGTTAAAGTCAGCTTCATAAGAACTGTCGGTTCGTATATTCGAGTTGTTAACGATTAGAGGCTTTCTCAGCAACCTTCAATTACGTTGCATAAAAACATTTTCACATTAAACTGTTTCTTTTATATACTACCGAAACGAACCCAATTAGACTATTAAGAAATCAAATTAATAATTAACATGCAGAAACTAGGGAACGTTTTTTAGTCTAGTCACCTTCAATAAATCTCTAAACGAGGAAGAAGAAAGTATTCTAAGAAATTACCTCAAGTAGAAAGCCCGCAAGCTTCAGACGCAATTTGCAAATGTGACTTCAAAAGTCAATCTTTCTAGAAACCGATCTCCATTCTCTATTCTTTGTAAAATATTGAATGAAGTAACGGAAACTTAAAAAATTCATAATTAATTTTCCACGATTCTTGCAACCAGCACAACGAAGTGTTTGATCATAATTTGTAGGAAATTTCAAATAAATGTTTACAATGGGAATATGTAAATCTTACAGTTCCTATAGCAGGTAACACAAAAAATACACAAACGCTGCACAGCTAATAAAACAAAGCATATGTATGCATATATATGCACACACGCGTACATATATATATATATATATATATATATGTGTGTGTGTGTGTGTGTGTGTGTGTGTGAATCTTATGTTTATTGGACCGTGCATTATCTTAACAGTTAAGTAAAGAGAGACCAACTTGATGTCACTTGCTTCATTATTTCGTTATATAATGCTCAACATGTTTCGGATGTTAATACATCCATCCTCAGGAGTTTACGACTTATGTGTTGAGTTATTTCGTGGGTTACATTGATCTGGTTCGATGTGTGTTGGAGTTACGTTGTGGTATGGCTTTGGTAGTGTGGTATCCGTATGCAGGTTGAAGCAGTGCTTCAACCTTTACTCAAATATATATGTATGTGGGGGGGGGGGGGTTACATTTTCCGAAATCCTGCTTTTGGCAATTTTCCGCTTCGTAATGCGGACGTAACAGATACAGTCTGAGTTAATCTGTATTCTCAGTTTCTACTGCACAGAGGACAACTGGGCTTCCGTACCAGACCATCGGTTTAAAATGTCTTCCGAAAACTATCTCTGTTTTCTTCCTCACAACCATACGTAAGACGTACATAAAATCTGTAGGCATAATGCATATCATTAACTTGACGCATGTTACATCTAGTACCCGCTGATCTTTGAAGGCTAGATATGAAACTGAAGCTTCGCGGTTTGCCCGGATGTTTCGGGAGTTCTTGCATTTAATTGTTATTGATATGCCACATGTACACTTCAGTTGAATACCGTCTTAATGTTTATTTTAAGCATTATTTAACGATGCTGTCAATACCTGAGAGTGACTGTATGGGACATTAGTGAAATGATAATGACAAGGAAACGTGAGAAAAACCTTGCTAATTACCACTCTGTCCACTACAGATCCTATACAGGCTAACCTGACGTCATTACACAGTAAGAAACGTAACTAGATCGCATCAAAACCCCGACATGTACTTCCCCGTACCACGTCGACATGAACCACAGACACGTGGAACTATAAGAAATGTATCTTCATCAACACGAGTAAGTAAATCACACATCTTCTAATATTTTAAATTCAGCAGATCGTTTATACATTTTACATTGGTGTTACTTTTTTGCATTATTTAGAGCAACAACCCTACAGATCAACTACAAATTTAAAAAACTGATATCTACGAACATCACGACAAGCACAAGCACAAACACGAGCACAAGCACAAGCACCAGCACAAACACAAACACGAGCACAAGCACGAGCATGAGCAGAAGCACAAGTACAGGCACAAGCACCCACACGAGCACAAGCACAGGCACGAGCAAGAGCACAAGCACAAGCACAGGCACAAGCATAAGCACAAAGACGAGCACCAGCACAAGCACAAGCACAAGCACGAGTACAAGCACAAACACGAGAACAAGCACAAGCACAAGCACGAGCACGAGCACGAGCAGAAGCACAAGTACAGGCACAAGCACCCGCACGAGCACAAGCACAGGCACGAGCAAGAGCACAAGCACAGGCACGAGCA
>Ga0123357_10013840_pt1 | contig 10497 bp, 1 predicted proteins | sample TergutEmb28metaG_FD_89873 | JGI IMG/M metagenome (GOLD analysis project Ga0123357, IMG submission 89873) | Embiratermes neotenicus P4 segment gut microbial communities from Petit-Saut dam, French Guiana - Emb289 P4 | ecosystem: Host-associated > Arthropoda: Insects > Digestive system > Gut ...
GCGGCCAGCCTTGGCCGCGAAACGTATGCACTGAATTGTGCGTATGATTTTCGCGGCCAAGGCTGGCCGCGTTCCCAGCGGCGCCGCGCGACTTGCGTATAAACCAATCGCGGTTTTCAGGTTCAAACGGATGATATGGCGGCGCGCCCGAATGCGGATACTGGATGTCATTATTTTTTATTTTCGCCGTTTTTTCTCGCGTTCCGCGCCTGTCTGTTTTTAACCTTCCTCGCATTCCTTTTCTCGCCTTCCGCGCAACCCGCAACCCGCGCAACCCACAATTCGCGCACGCCCCTGTTTGCCCATTTTTGACCATGAAAAACCTCCGCTCCTCCCGAACCGCCAAGTTATCCGCCTTGCTCCCGCTGCTGCTCCTGCCTCTCGCGCAGCTCCTGCCTCTCGCGCAACTCGCGCCGCTCGCGCGCGGCCAGGTCACCATCAACACGACCACCACCATCTCCAACGCAGGCGACCTCGGCGCGAACCTCTCGCAAGTCACCTTCGCCACCACCGGCACGATTGAAGTCGCGCCGGACGCGAACATCACCTTCGACAGCGGCGGCGCCTCCTCGGCCAACCCGACCCACCGCCTCAACGTCACCGCCGGCAACTCCGCGGCCTTCATGCTCGACGCTGGCGCCACGCTGACCTTCTCCGGCAACAACGCGACCGTCCTCGGCGGCGCCATCAACCTCGCCAGCGGCGCATCGCTCACGCTCGACGCCGCGGACGGCGCCCAATACATATTCAAAAACAACAAAACGACCGTGACAGGCGCGGCAATCAACGGCCTGAACAGCACCATCCACATCACCAACGCCCTCTTCGATTCCAACACCGCCGCCATCACCAGCGGCAACAACGCCAGCACGCTGTATAACTCCGGCGCCGGATCGCTCACGCAGTTGAACAACGTCATCTTCAAAAACAACGCTGGCAGCGGCGGCAACGGCAACGGCGGCGCCATCGCGGCCCAGACGAACAACCACCTCATCATCGACGGCGCCTTCTTCGACGCCAACTGGACTAGCGGCCAAGGCGGCGCCATTTGGGGCGGCGCCGGCGCCATCGTCGACATCACCAGCGCCACCCTTCAAAACAACTACGCCCTCGGAGCCAACGGCGCCGGCGCCATAATGGCCAACTCCGCCAGCACCACCATCAACCTCTTCGACGTGACCTTCCAAGGCAACTACGCCAACGGCCCCTCCGGGACGGCCAACGTCGGCGGCGGCGCCATCGGCAACAACACCGCCACCAACCTCGCCCTGACCGCCACCAACGTCCTCTTCACCGGCAACACCACCTCCGCGCAAGGCGGCGCCGTCATCATCGGCAGCAACAACTCCACCGCCCTCCTCACCAGCGCCACCTTCCTGGACAACCGCGCCAACGGCGCCAACGGCGGCGGCGCGTTTTTCGTCAGCGGCAACACCGTCGTCCTCTCCGCCACCAACGCCCTCTTCCAAGACAACTACGCCAGCGCCGGCGCCGGCGGCGCCATCGGCTCCAATAACGCCAACACCCTCGCCCTGTCCCTCAACAACGTCCTGCTCGCCAGCAACACCGCCGCCACCAACGGCGGCGCCCTCAACCTCGTCTACAACACCACCGCCGGCGCCTCGACCCTCACCAACGTCTCCTTCCTCGACAACATCGCCGGAGCGGGAGGCGCCGGCAACGGCGGCGCCATCTACACCGTCGGCGGCGTCCTCAACTACAACCTCACCACCGCCGCCACCGCGACCATCGCCGGCAACATGGCGGGAGGCGCCGGCCCCTCCTCCGCCCCCAGCGGCATCTACTTTTCCAACACCGGCAACCACACCGCCACCTTCAACATCGCCCCCGACGCCACACTCGACATGCTCGACCCGATGGCCGCTGCCATCGGCGCCACCCGCACCCTCGCCATCACCCAAACAGGCGGCGGCCTCTGGAACCTTGGCGGCGACAACACCCTCGGCTCCGACTCCGCCGCCGCTGCCGGCGCCATCAACTTCACCATCGCCAGCGGCACCCTCCATCTCATCGGCACGGGTGAAAGAACCTACAAAACCTCCACCATCGCCGCCGGCAACGTGACCATCACCGCCCCCGCCGGCGCCTTCACCCTCAAGCAAAACGCCACCCTCTCCGCCGGCGGCGCCAACACCATCACCGCTCCCTCCATCACGCTCGAAGCCGGCGCCACCATCGCCCTCGACATGTTCAACGCCCCCGCCCTCACCGCCACCGGCTCCTCCCTCCTCACCCTCAACGCCACCACCCCCGCCGCCCTCAACGCCAACGGCTGGCAGCAAAACATCAACCTCCTCAACATCGGCTCGCTCGGCGCCCTCGCCGAAGGCGACACCTTCAACCTCATCACCCTCATCAGCTCCACTTTCACCACCGCCAACCTCAACTCCCTCTCCGACTCACTCGCCCTCTTCGGCGCGACCGACCCAAACCTCTATCACCTCCAACTCGACGCCACCGGCTCGACCCTCGAACTCTATTACGGCACGATACTCCTCTCCAACAACGTCCTCTCCTGGACAGGCGCCGACACCCTCAACCCCAACTCATGGAGCGGCGACAACTGGGCGCTCACCTCCGCTCCCGCCACCCCCGCCACCTTCGCCAAAGGCGACATCATCAACCTCGAAGACATCCCTGGAGGGACGACCTCCGTGTCGTCCGCCACCCTCGCCCTCGACGCCAACGTAACCGTCGCCGCCCTCTACGTCAGCGGCACCGCCAACTACACCATCATCGGCAGCAACTCCATCACCGCCACCGCCACCAACGTCGGCACCTTCACCGGCTCCGCCGCGGCCACCGGCCAGCTCGTCCTCGGCGCGAAAGCCGCTGACGACGCCAGTGCCGTCGACACCACCGCCGCCGCCGCCTACACCGGCACGCTCACCCTCGCCAACACCGCGAACGACTTCCAAGCCGGCATCCTCATCAACACCGGCGCCCTCGTTGGCAACGCCGCCAGCCTCGGCTCCGGCGGGGCGGAAGGCGCGGGCATCACCATCGGCGCCGCCGGCGCCCTCACCTTCGACCAAGCCTCCGACGCCACATACGCCGCCCCCATCACCAGCGCCGCTCCAAGCGCCACCCTCATCAAAACCAACACCGCCGCCCTCACCCTCACCGCCAACAGCGCCGCGTTCACCGGCCAGACCACCGTCTCATCCGGCGCCCTCCTCCTTGGAGGGACGACCTCCGTGTCGTCCGTCGCTGCCCTCGGCGGCTCCATCCACGTCGCCCCCAACGCCACACTCGGCGGCGCGGGCACCGCCGGCAGCACGACAGGCAACGTCACCATCGACACCGGCGCCGCCCTCCAAATCGGCATCGCTACCGCGACCATCTCGCAAACCTTCTCCATCGCGGGCGACCTCACCCTCGCTGCCGGCTCCCTCCTCAATTACACCAACCTCGCCAACACGCTCTACGTTGGCGGCAACATCACCCAATCCGGCACGAGCACCATCAACATCACCACGCTCACCACCGGCTCCTACTCGATCATCGACAACGCCGGCGCGGCCACCCTCAACACCGCCTGGCTCGACGTGAACTACAAAGGCAACCCCCTCACCCTCGGAGTCGATTACCTCCTCGCTCCCGACGCCGCCGGCAACCTCCTCTGGCTCACCATCCTCAACGAATCCCTCAGCACCAACAACCTCCTCACATGGACAGGCGCCGCCGGCGACCACCTCTGGCTCGGCTCGCCCAACTGGAGCGCCCTCGGCACCGGCACCACCTTCAAGCAAGGCGACATCGTCAACCTCGCCGACACCGCTTCAACTTCAACTCTCAACTTAAACTCTTTGGCCACCGTCGCCGCCATCTACATCAGCGGCACCGCCTCCTACACCCTCTCCGGCACGGGCGGCATCACCGCCGACGCGACCGCCAGCGCCCTCGTCAGCGCCACCGCCGCCACCGGCAAACTCATCCTCGGCAAAATCGCCGCCGACCCCGACACCCTCACTCCCGCCGCCTTCACCGGCACGCTCGACCTCACCGGCCTCGCCGCCGCGAACAATTTCACCAACGGCGTCGAAATCAACACCGGCGCCCTCCGCGTTGCCACCGCCGCCCAACTCGGCACGACGCTCTCCAAACTCGCCTTCACCGGCACTGGAGCCGAAGGAAGCGGCGCGCTCCTCGTCGCCGGCGCCCTGACCCTCGACGATGGCGCCTACACCGGCGCGAACCGCCTCGTCATCGCTCCCAACGTCACCGCCACCATTGCTGCCGAGCCAGGCGCGACCCTCGCCATCGCGCGCAGCGCCGAAAGCCCCGCCACCACCGCCATCGGCGGCGGCGCCATCTACATCGACGCCAACGCCACGCTCGTCCTCACCGGCACGGCGAACGGCACGGCGGGCGGCGCGTCCGGCGGCTTCCTCTTCGAGTCCAACACCAGCGCCGGCCGCGGCGGCGCCATCTACGTCGCCGGCGCCAACGCCACCGCCATCATCGACAGCGCCACCTTCCTCAACAACCTCGCCGGCGTCAGCATGGTCAACGGCGGCGCTCTCTCCGAAGCCGCCGCCACCGGCACCCTCATCGTGCGCGACAGCGTTTTCAAAGGCAACGCCACCAGCCCCTCCGTCACCACCGGCGCCGGCGGCGCCATCGACAACCACGGCGGCTACGTCTCCGTCACCAACGCCCTCTTCGAGTCCAACACCGCCAACAACGGCGGCGCCTTCGTCCACATGGGCGCCACCTCCATCATCACCAGCGCCACCTTCCTCAACAACCTCGCCCACGACAGCTCCAACGGCGGCGGCGCCATCTTCAACAGCAACGCCGCCAACTCCACCATCACCATCACCGACGTCCTCTTCCAAGCCAACAGCGCCGACGCCCCCGCTTACGGCGGCGGCGCCTACCTCAACAACACCAACAACAACACCGCCACCTTCACCGACGTCACCTTCCTCGACAACACCACCACCGGCGGCGGCGGCGCCATCTTCATCGCCGGCACCAACGCCACGAACACCTTCACCAACGCCCTCTTCCAAGCCAACAACGCCAGCGGCGCCGCTGGCGGCGGCGCCTACCTCAACAGCACCAACGGCAACACCGTCACCTTCACCAACGCCACCTTCCTCGACAACACCACCACCGGCACCCAAGGCGGCGCCATCCTCATCAACGGCGTCAACGACTCCGTTCTCATCAACGTCACCGCCGGCACGACCGCCCGCTTCGCCGGCAACACGGCTGCCGGCGCCCCCAACGCCATCACCTTCGCCAACACCGCCCTCAGCACCGGCACCCTCGCCATCCACACCGACGCCGGCGCCACCCTCGACATGCTCGACCCCATCGCCACCAACTTCACCGGCGCCGGCTCCGCCCTCGACATCACCAAAACCGGCGCCGGCTCCTGGAAACTCTCCGGCACGAGCATCCTCACCCGCCAAGGCGCCAACAACGCCCCCGTCTCCCTCACCATCGCCGAAGGCACCCTCTACCTCTACGGCGCCGCCGACGCCCCCGTCTACGACCCCCGCACCGGCAAAAACTACCAACCCGCCCCCGCCGCCATCACCTTCCGCAACGGCAACGCCGCCGCCAACACCACCGCCTGGTTCAACCTCACCCTCAAGCAAAACGCCACACTCTCCATCGGCGGCGGCAACACCATCACCTTTGCCGACACCGGCGCGAACGCCTCGCTCACCTTCGAGCAAAACTCCATCCTCGACTTCAACCTCGACAACGCCACCGCCGGCTCCGCCCCCATGCTCACCATCGCCGTCGCGAACACCGTGTTCAGCGCCAGCGCCGCCCTCACCAAACTCAACCTCACCACCGCCGGCGCCCTCAACCCCCTCCTCACCTTCACCTACACCGACCTCGCCTCCGGCTCCTACAACCTCCTCGCCACCGGCGCCGGCAGAACCGACGGCCTCGCCCCCCTCACCGACTTCACCTCCCTCCTCCAAAACGCCACCTACGCCGGCCTCGACTACGCCGCCTTCACTGCCTCCGGCTACTCCGTCACCGCCGGCCTCGACAACAACACCCTCTGGATACTCTTCAACCAACTCATCACGCGCGGCAACGCCGTCCTCACCTGGACAGGCGCCACCGACAACTCATGGCGCGGCTCCAACTGGACCCTCGCCGGCGCCCCCGCCAGCTTCATGCAAGGCGACATTATCAACCTTGGAGGGACGACCTCCGTGTCGTCCGCCGCCACCATCACCCTCGCCACCACCGCGACCATTGCCGGCATGTATGTGAACGGCGCCACCAACTACACCCTTGCCGGCGCCCCCATCCTCGCCACCCCCGCCACCGGCACAAACGCCCTTGCCCCCGCCGCCGCCTCCACCGGCAAACTCATCCTCGGCGCGAAAGCCAGCAACGACGCCAGCGCGATCGACACCACCCCCGCCGCCGCCTACACCGGCACCCTCACCCTTGCCAACACATCCAACAACTTCACCGGCGGCATCGAAATCAACACCGGCGCCCTCGTAGGCAATGCCGCCACCCTCGGCACTGGCCTCCCTGGAGGGACGACCTCCGTGTCGTCCGCACCCCTCAGCATCGCCGCCCCCGCCACGCTCATCTTCGACCAAGCCACCGACGCCACCTATACCGCCCCCATCAACGGCACTGGCGCCCTCGTCAAAACCAACACCGGCGCCCTCACCCTCGCCAACAACACCCCTGGAGGGACGACCTCCGTGTCGTCCGCCCCCTTCGCCGGCCAGACCACCGTCCTCGCCGGCGCCCTCCTCCTCGACAACGCCACCCTTGGAGGGACGACCTCCGTGTCGTCCGCCGCCACCTTCGGCGGCTCCGGCACCGCCGGCGCTGTCACCCTCGCCCCCAACGCCACCCTCCAAATCGGGACTCCGAACTCCGGACTCCCGACTCCGGATTCTGCCCTTCAGTCCTTCAACCTCTCCGCCCTTTCCCTCGCCGACGCCACCATCCTCAACTACACCAGCCCCGCAAGCCAACTCCACATTGCCGGCGCCCTCACCCACACCGGCGCCAGCACCCTCAACCTCGACACACTCCAGACCGGAACCTTCAACCTCGGCAACATCGGCGCGCTCTACGGCAACCTGAACATCACCATCGCCGGCGCCACCGCCTCCGCCGACGCTCGCGTGCAAGCCACCCTCTCCCAAAACGGCGCCGACCTCCTGCTCACCGGCATCGCCGACATCTCCCGCACCCTCCACTGGACAGCCGCCTCAAGCGGCACATGGGCCCTCACCGGCGCCGACTGGGACAACCGCGACCCCGCCGCGCCAGTCGACGTCTTCGGCGCCGGCGACCGCGTAATCTTCGACGACGCCGGCGCCGCCGCCGCGCCCACCGTCACCATCGTCCCCGAAGGCGTGACCGTCTCCGACATGATAGTCGACGCCACAACCGACTACACCTTCACCGGCGGCCCCATCACCGCCAACGCCTCCAGCCTCGTTTCCGGCACCGTGCTCACCGCCCCCGACGCCACCGGCAAACTCACGAAAACCAACACCGGCGCCCTCACCCTCGCCACCGCCGCCCCCAACAACTTCCTCGGCGGCATCGACCTCAAAGCCGGCACGCTCATCCTCTCCGGCGCCACCCAGGCTGGAGGGACGACCTCCGTGTCCTCCGCCGCCACCCTGCGACTCAATGGCGCCACCCTTGACGCCGCCGCCATCGAACTTGCCGGCAGTTCCACGCTCACTGGCAACGGCGCCCTCCGCTTCGACACCCTGGCGCTCACCGGCGGCGTGGTGGTTGCCGACATCGCCGCTGGTGACACCCTCGCGCTCACCGGCGCCATTTCCCCCGCCCCCGCCCCCGCCGCTGGAGGGACGACCTCCGTGTCGTCCGCCATCGCTTCCGCCCCCGCGTCCGCCCCCGCTTCCTCCGGCTTCCTAAAAACCGGCGCGGGCGAACTACGCTTCGCCAACGCCGAGCTAGCCAACGCCGGCGTCACCCAAATCGACGAAGGCGCCGTGCGCTTCACCGGCTATTCCGCCACAACCTCCGCCATCGCGCCAGCCTCCGTCACGCAAACCATCCTCCTCAACGGCGGCACCCTCGCCCTCGGCGCCGGCACCGCTGCCATCAACGAAACCACCGCCAACGACTGGTCGGGCATCACCCTCGCCCAAGGCGAAAACGCCGCCGCCAGCGCCATCACCGGCGCCAACGACATCATCTACATCGGCGCCGGCGCCTTCGCCCCCGCCCTGCGCAACAACCTCATCGTCGCCGTGAACGCCCCCGACGCCACCGTCATCCTCTCCAACACCGCGAACACCTTCGCCGGCATCGTCCGCGTCGACAGCGGCACGCTTCAAATCACCGACCCTGCGCAAGTCGCCGGCGCCGGCGCCGCCAACGCCACCAAAATCGCCCTCAACGGCGGCGCCCTCCAATTCAGCGCGCCCATGACCTTTGCCGGCGACCTCCAACTCCGCACCGGCACCAGCACCATCACCGTTGACGACGGCGTGAACGTCACCTGGCAGCGCGTCACAAAAGCCGCGACGCCCCAATACGCCACCCTCGTCAAAACCGGCTCCGGCGCCTTCACCGACAACAACGCCATGCAAGCCACCGCCCTGACCATCGCCGAAGGCCGCTGGATCGGCATCGCCGCCAACAACGCCACCCCCAACGCCGTCTCCGGCAACTACGCCCCCGTCACCGTCCTCGAAGGCGCCACCTTCGAACTAGGCCTGACCCCCGCCGCCGCCAACGTCACCACCGGCTACATCGCCGGCCAGCCCTACAACCCCACCAGCAACGGCACCATCAACAACGGCTTCACCGGCTCCGGCACCCTCGACATCACCGCCGGCGCCCTCGTTCTCGCCTCGCCCGACACCGACATCGCCCACATCAACATCACCGGCCCCAACACCGCCGTCGCCATCCTCACCCCCATGACCAACACAAACTTCGCCCCCAACTCCACCATCACCGTCGACAACGCCCTGCTCGCCATCGCCACCGACAACAACAACAGCGACGACATCACCAGTGTGACCCTCGGCAACGTCACCCTCGCCAACGGCGGCACCCTCGCCTTCCTCATGACCAACGCCCCCAACGCCCTCCCCCTCCGCCGCGCCACCCTCGCCTCGCTCACCGCCACCGGCGCGGCGGGAGCGACCCCCGCCACCCTCTGGTTCAACACCAACATCGCCCGCGGCTTCGCCGACCAACTCACCATCAACGCCCCCGTCTCCGGCGCCTTCGCCATCGGCATCACCGACTACAGCGACGCCGCCCTCACCCCCGCCGGCGCCACCAACCTCACCCTCATCGACGCCCGCAAAGGCCTCGCCCCCGATTCCACCTTCGACATCATCACCCCCGAAATCGACGTCGGCCTCTACAAATACACAGTGTCCGCTGCCGCCACCGGCAACACCCTCTCCGTCCGCGTCACCGGCGACGGCGCCATGAGCAACTCCGCCGCCGCCATCAACGCCATGACCGCCATGCTCCCCATGAGCTGGTTCTCCGAACTCGACAACGTCACCCAACGCATGGGCGAGCTCCACTTCGAAAACCGCGACAACAAAGGCGGCTTCGCCACATGGCTGCGCGGCTCCGCCGAACAACTCAACTTCAACACCAAAGTCAACGGCGCGCCCTTCGGCGAACGCCACTACACCGGCGCCGCCGGCCTCGACTACAAAGTCGGCGACGCCACCCACAACGTCTACTTCGGCGCCTACCTCGGCTACGGACAAGCCACGCGCGACCACGCCACCTCCGGTGACGCCACCAGCGACAGCGCCTTCGGCGGCATCTACGCCACCGCCGCCTCAAAAACCGGCTGGTATTTCGACGCCGCGGGCAAGTTCAACAACTTCCAAAACAACTTCACCGCCATCTCCCCCGACGGACGCCGCGCCACCGCCAGCTACCGCGACTGGGCCATCGGCGGCTCGCTCGAATTCGGCAAATACTGCGCCCTCAGAAACGACTGGTATGTCCAGCCCATGCTCCAATGCGCCTACACCGCCATCGCCGGCGCCGCCTACGCGCTCGACAACGGCACGACCGTCTCGCTCCAACCCGCCAACACCGCCTTTGCCCGCGCCGGCCTCATGTTTGGCCGCTCCATCGAAACCTCCAGCCACGGCACCCTCAACATCTACATCAAAGGCTACTCAGGCCGCCAATGGACGACCAACGGACGCATTTACGCCACCACAGCCGACGGCCAAAGCGCCCGCTACGCCCCCGTCATTGAAGGCAACCACCTCGAAGGCGGCGCCGGCCTCTCGTGGCTCTTCAACCGCGGCACGCAACTCTACCTCGATTTCGGCACCACGCAAGCCGACTACTACATCAAACCCTGGGGCATAAACTTCGGCCTCCGCCACAACTGGTGAAAGAGTAAAGAGTAAAAGGTGAAGAGTAAAAAACCAAACCCTTCGTCCACTCACAAATCTGAAATCTCATTCCACCCATTTCACAACCATGCAAACACAA
>Ga0123357_10013841_pt1 | contig 10496 bp, 4 predicted proteins | sample TergutEmb28metaG_FD_89873 | JGI IMG/M metagenome (GOLD analysis project Ga0123357, IMG submission 89873) | Embiratermes neotenicus P4 segment gut microbial communities from Petit-Saut dam, French Guiana - Emb289 P4 | ecosystem: Host-associated > Arthropoda: Insects > Digestive system > Gut ...
TATGTTTGTGTGATTTTTGTTGTGTTTGGTTGTGCTTAGACACATGATTTGGGGTCCCACCCCCGCCGCCGCCTCCCCGCGGGTTGGGTGGTCGCCAAAACTTGTTAATTGTGGGGGGGGGGGGGGGGGGGGGCACCACTGTAGCATGAACGCCTCATATCGCATGCACCTACAGGTTTACTACCTACCGTATATTCTCGAATCCAATCCGCACCCTTTTTACAGTTTCAGAGGGCTAAAATTCAGATGCAGATTAGATTCGCGGTCGTGAGCTGGATTTTGAAAAAATGATAGAGCCGCTGTACGTGCCGTAAGAACTATAGAGTAAAATAATTTATTATTTATCATATTATATAATATTTATAATTTATTATTCATCAGACTCGCCGTCATCACTCATAACTGAATCAGTCTGCCTTGTAGGCAAGGGACGGTTAAAGGAAAGGTGCGGATTAGAACCGCGAACTAACTTTTTTTTCGTTTAAGAAATCGGCAAAAATTAGTGCGGATTAGATTCGAGAATATACGATAAGTGGAAGAAGATCACTTCCTGTCACAGTTTTACCATATTTTAACATATTTCTGTTATTCGCAGCAAGTTTCAGAACGCGAAACTAAGTGTCTCTGAATGTGTAGCGAATTTGAAATTCGATGTTTTGAATTTCGAAGTCTAAGAATCTTATATAAGTTTATCAACGCGATTAAATGCTTCAGTTAGAGCGTAGGCATAATACGGGATTTGGGGAAAAATTACTTCAGAGCTAACAGATACGAAAACAATGTCATTTTGCGCCTGGTAGGCGGCGTGAGTGCGGCCTTATTCTGCCGATTAACTGTACAGCCGCCATCATTTCTCTCAGTCTTGAAAGTTATGTCTGTGAACCCTGTACTTTACACCAGTCTTAACATTTCTGTGCACTCATTTTAATTTGCTTAATAACATTAAATTATATATATTAAATATCTGCGCACTGTTTATAATTTTCACGAACTCTTCTTGATTCTTATTGTCTAAATTGACATGGCACATATGTACAGTAAATATGGAAGAAGTCGTTTTGTGTGAATAATTTAGCCAGTTAATTACTGTTAATTGTTAGCCCTCTACCCACATTAAATTCAACAGCTAACGGATTTTTAACTGCCATTTTTCTCATAAAATTAATTCACTGTATTATAGAGCAAATATATTGTCATTTGTGCACGAGTTGCATTATTTGCGTTATTTTGATTATTAAGACTTTAATAAGGTTTGTAATTATTATTCCTGTGTATAATTTTAGAAGCTGGAAGATGAAAATCACATTTTGCAACTCTATCAGCCTACTGGTGTTGTGATGGTTTCTTTTATACGAATTAGGCATATTGTCGGCGGAAATTGAACGAGCCGCGAGCCTGCATTATTGTCATTAAGATTTAACTGTCGAAGCATTGCTCATGTATCCATGGAGAAAAAAGGTCCTGTTCCGTACAGACAGTACGCTACAAACAGAAGAGTCATGGTCTCATGTTTCCGCAGGAATTATTTAACGCCTTTTGCGGGTGTATCAGTTCGTCTTTCTGGTCATATTGGGTCTGTCAAGCCTCCTTTCCAGTTGCTGAAGTGAGACATACTTGGGTTTTCTTCTTCGTACGTTCTTACGCAGGGTTGCTCTTTGTATATCTGTGTGATATTTTAGCGTCTCCTCCGTTGTTCGTTGTGAGGATGTGCAAATGCTTTTTGCATTCTGGTACATTTAGCAACAGTGCCTCAAAATATTCGTTCATTGATAAACTTCATTTTCAAAAATTACAAATCTTCCACCACCACCCCCACCCCCCACCACCCCTTAAGTACGATTTAAAAGTTCAAAAAATATTTTGTACTTCGTCGCAAATACGTATTTAAAATTTGGACATGTGGTTTATTAGAGTGTCTTTATTGTTAACAACCACACTTTACTGTTTGTACGAGGTATGTGCAGTATTTTCGGAACTGTTATACTCATGCAGTAAAACGTTGTTTAAACGTGAACTGCCAACCCAGTTTTTGACAGCGTGTCGCTATGTCAGAGGAATTGTCGATATAGTCCTGTCTTAATACGTACATCATTATTAGCTGTTAGCTGTTAAAAGAGCCATTTTTGTTCACTGTGCGATACAGTATCGGCCTGTATTTGCACACACACACACACACACACACACATCTTGAAACGCCACGCCTTAATGTTGAGATCAAGAAACTAATCCGAAATAACGGATTTGCTACGTTAAGGCTTCGCGATCACCGGACTTCACTCATTCTACTTGAGCATGCACCAACCACATAATTTCTTATTGTTTATCAAACTACGTAACACGGAAGCAGAGTTGTGGCTCTTTTTATGCAGCAGTTTTTCAGAGTCGTCGTTTTTACCCACTGAAGACTCTTTGAATAGTATGCCGCGTGTTACAAAACCTCCTTAAAATTATAGAATATTTGCTTTCGTTTGCGTTCAGAATATGAAATGTCTTTAAACGAGACAGGCAATTACTTACAGCGTAACATTATGGCGGGTTCGTGTAACCATTCTTGCAGTGTAAAAGCGATAAGTATTGCATATTGTGAGTGTGTGTTTATAGCCTTAGTTATCCAACACACAATGCGCTTGCGCCATATTGTCATCTGTGGCTTGCCCTACTCTACAATATATTTCCACATTATCTCATAAACGTACGATTTTCGAAAAAAAGGTACTGAACATGAAATATGTGTTTTGATTTTCTGTATAACTTTTGTCTGAAACATTTCTTATTTCAAGAAGAATTGAGCGAGATATGATAAAAAATGTATAGTTGTCGTTATGTAAGTACCCTTTAGTCTTGTCCGATTTGAATGAGGCCTGAATTTTCTCGATAGATTTTCGAAAAATATTCAAATATCAAATTTCGTGAAAATCCATCCAGTGGGAGCCGAGTTGCTCCATACGGACGAACGGACGGACATGACGAAGCTAATAGTCGCTCTTCGCAATTTTGCGAACGGGCCTAAAAACCAGTAGCAGAACTCGCAGCATGTGTGTAGAGGATTCGGAAGTGGATTTCGAGGTTTCCAGCTTGCAGTCGGAACGTCCTGAATCGTTGTCTGTCTCGTAATTGTTTGCGAAGCTGCCCATTTAGACAAATGAATGGCCCGTGTGTAGGGAATTCTGACAGTTCTTTTCAGTCCGTTAAATAAAGATTGTAATCGATTCTCTGGTGAACTTTTTTTCTCCATTGAGCGACGTAGTGCAGTGTTATGACAGCGATAAGGCAAATCATTTACGTAAATGTAGATAACTGAGTACGAATTGTGTTCGTACCTTAGGAAGTCCCCGGCTGGCGGGTCGCAGGTCTTTTCTAAGCTCGTTGCATCCATGAACTCGAAGAGATGTCAATTGGTACGATATTTTGTATCTGTGTAGTTTTATGCATGTCTTATTAGCTGCTAAGGGTTAAAACTAAACTTGCACAAAGAACATATAAAATGAATCTGACCTTCGGTGTCTTTTATACCGGGTGCTCCAGAAAAAAATCCCTGGGAAGTCACTCTTCTTCCGGATCAGAGCAAATAACTGATACATTAGTTTGAAACTACTAATATGACCTTTGATATTCACATTCGTTCAGATAATATGCCCTTGTATTAAATTTATGGGGTAGAAGTAGTTGGATATTACGGTATTTCGGGATGTAAACCCGTGGAGTCAGGTACAAAACTCCGGGGCGTCAAATCCCAAAAGACCCTTATGTCCATACTCACAGCAGTAAGAATTTCAAATCTCCCAAGTATTGCTACATGTTTCCAGGTAGCCGCAGTAGAATATCTACGTGTAACTATGGCAGATTTGAAGTTGTGACGGAGGTGACTTCGTGTAGTCTGGTAGGAATTTAATGAGATATTGGATGAACGTGCTACCTCCGTATTCCTCCGGAACGACTGCAAGTTGCTACCATACGACATAGTGTCACTTTCTATAATACTGTACCTACGTAGATGTTTGCGATAAGCATATTTAAAGTTTTAAATTAAGATAAGTTAACATAGCTTATGTCTAATTCGGTATCATCCAACACATCTGTTGCAAATTATCGTCGTATGACATCACTGGTTTTTTTTTCCCCCCATGTTAATTGAGGAGTGCAACATAAGAGTGGACGTTTAACCCCCTAAACACCAAAGTGATCTGAACCACTTTTCAATATCCAGTCCATACCGCGCAGTAAACACACTCGGTCTCGGTTATAAAAATCAGTCAGTTAATTCTGTATTGTGAAATAATCACTGTTTGTTCTGAGATACGTACAAAATACGTAAACGCGCAGTGTGGTCAGAACGTAGAATTTTTTAATGTTAAACGTGATGGTAAATAAAGTAACCACTGGTCTCTAAGGGGTTAAATATTGATACAAATATAATTGAGTACGTATGAGAATTCCTCAGTTTGCCCCAGACCTTCGCCATGTGGAAAACTGAGTACGAATCGAAGCACTGCAACGCGAGAGACTTCTGTCGGACAGAAGTGGAAGTATAAAACCTATGAATTGACTGTAATCATAATAATAGTCACAAAACCTCATTGGAGTTTGTGTGGATGGCAGCTTTTATGAATGAAGACCGGCATACAATGGACAGTAACAGCTTTTTCATAAGCCAGTGCTATTATTCACGTCATCAGTATGAAAGAGGGAAAAGTTTTGCATGTTACAGCGATGTTGAAAATACTGTTTCAATATTGACGCTAGCGCAGCGCTTATACGCAGATCTGTAATATTAGAATTCGCATTGCCGTCTGCGGGTTATGGAGCCGTGTAGCGCTGCTGAGTGATATGCCGCCTTCCGGCCATGTAGACGGAGATGAAACTTTGGCCCCCCCCCCCCAGTGTACACAACACCATCACCCAGAACCTCCACACCCTCACAAGCCACCCATCTTACTCTTGAAGTTACTGGCACGTCTTTGTTTTCTCTGCTCCTTACACTCTTTCGTGATAAGTGGGTCTCTGTCACCACGGCATGGCGCGTCCTCAGGTTGCGGATGGAGGAACCGCCTCCATATGGAGGGTAGTTGCGGACATATTGAATAATCAGTCGCGGAAAGCCAACAGGGGGCGGTCCTGCAGCTTGGGGTTTAGGCGAAGTGCTAACAACTCCTCACCTTAAAAACTTAGAATTTTGGATAACATTTCACAAGGCCTCGGACTTGGACTGAGCTGTGAACTGGACTGATCTGGCTCAGGATAGGGACTCGTGGCGGGCTCTTGTAAATGCGGTAATGAATCTTCGCGGTTCCATAAACTACGGAGAATTTCTTGACTAGCTGAGGAACTGTTAGCTTCTCAGGAAGGACTCTGCTCCAAGTAGTTACATAATGACGTCATTAGTTGCTAAGACCATAGAGTGTCGGTGATAGTTAAATGAGTTTGGAGCACTGCTGGAATGATACTGGCAGGGGAAAACTGTAATACGCGGAGGAGACAAGTCCCAGTGCCACTTTGTTCAACAAAAGTCACGCACCGGTTGTCCCGAAATCGAACCAGAGTCGTCGCGGTGACAGGCAGGAAGCTAATCCCCTGAGTCATAGTATGGCCAGTATTTCTTGTTTCCATTGGAGGGGATTTCTCAAAACGACCATTGCATTGTAGTTGAGGACGTGTTTGTGGTGTTCACTCTGTATCTCTATATGCGAATACTTGAACATCGTGAGGTGCAGTAACTTGATTTTGGCACCGCTGTAGACTTTGTAGCAGGTTCGTAATGAAATACTGCGTTAGCCCTTAATGCGCTGACGGGAGAGCGCAGTCCGTATAGAGACTGGCCTAAGGGCCGGGCGTCCGAGGAACAGAGGTTCATTTCCGGACAGGGCTAAGCTTCCGGCCAGGCGCTGGGACCCACCCAGTTTCATGGGTAGGAGGGCCCGCCTTTTTTCCTTTGATAAAACGACCGAAGCGTGAAGCTTCCCACTGACCCATCTGGTGTCGAGGTTAAGAATAAATGGAGCTGTACGTCCCACCTACACTACGTCTTATGGCGTGCATAGGAGCAAATACGTGGAGTTTATTATTTTTGTTTTTATATTTTAAGAGGCGGATGTTGTGGTTTAAAAGCCACCAGTATTCAGCTTACAGTTCTTGGTAGCTGTAGGAAATTCTGTGACGTTGATTTATTGCGTGGTATATGTGTTAAAAGCTGTAAAAGCTGAACTAGGTATCTCTTTCTCAATACACGGCCATCCACAAAGAATTGTATGCTTACCTCCACTGAGAAATCTACTGCGCAAGCGCTTGCACATATGCAGTCTGCAGGTATCGAAAATTCTGCTAGTTGCTGAACATTTCGCAATTACGTCATGACTTTGCTCGTACATGGGCCGATATTTTTAGATTGTTCCGTATTTAAAGGATTGAATATTCCAAAATACCGTCCTGTCCTGCCGTAATCATTTACGTCAACTTTTTTCCAGATATTTGAATCATGTATCTTTGCATTAATGGGTCGGTTTTTCCGGGGATCGAATCCTGGTAGGGGCGAGATTTTCTGCATCCGCCCAGAGTGTCCCTTGGGCCCACCCAGCCTCTTATGAAGTGGGTAAAGGTAAAGGTAAAGCAGTCCCATTACAGGTCTGGTCAGGCCCAGGTGGTTCTTAGGAAGTTAAGGTTCCCAGATTTCATAACAACGGCACAGGATGGTGGTAAGGTTGTCAGCCTTACGCACCGGCCGCCTTCACCCCCAGGAAATACTCCTGGTACTCATTTCTGTTAGAGACTAAGTCGACCCCAGGGCCATAGTGCGATCGGAAGGATTTTATGTCAATGAAAAATCCACTGACACCAGCTGGGATCGAACCAGCGACCTTCAGATTTGTAGCACAGCACCTTAACCACTGTGCTACCGCGGTCCCCACTTATGAAGTGGGTACCGGCTCATTCCCGGGCGTAATGCGTCCGGACTTTGGCGTTAATCACCCACCCCCATCTAGCGCCAGGGTTAAAGAAAGAATAGAGTTATATTTCTGCACCCCCGCACCCGCCCCTGCCCCCCGGTGCCTTCATTGCGTGTTACAGGGCGAACTTCACCTTTTCTTTTTTACCTTCGCAGCACGTGTGATCAGACGTGTAAGTTCTTACAGTGCAGAATTTGACAATTAAGATACAAAATCACATATTTGGCCGATTTTCGGATTACAAAATTTTTCTTTCGCTACTTTATGTATAAGATCCATTTAATTATTATATCTGACCTCGTAGATGCTAGTATATTGCGTCGTCCTATTTTTATAGTCCTTTTCCCCTGTAAGATTCATGGTACTTCAGTCTATTTTTTTCACGCCTTTGTTTATACGTTTCTTATTTATCTCTCGTAATATGCATGTAACAGCCCTGTAAGTAGCCAATCGGCGAAAGGTGCGATGATCGGTGAATGTGAGCAGTGAGGGATGTAGAAGTGGACGCTGATGCGCTGAGGAATTGTCCCGCCGTGTTCACGGAAGATCTGAGGAAGAACCACGAAAAAAAATTGTCAGGATAGACGACATTAGGCCAAGATTTGAGCCCAGGACCTCCCTATAGGAAGCAGGATTGCTACCATTTGACTACGACGTTTTATTATGGTGAAGGCTGAATTGTCCTTTTGCATAATTAAACATCATGCCGTTGAGGTACGTTGTGCATTGGCGGTACAGAATTCCAGTAATGGTTCTGTGTACGCGGATTGTCGCTGTTACTGCCCTTTGTATACCAGACTTAGGCCCTTACCTTAGGCTCTGACAAGTTTCGTTGTGACCCAAGAACACATTTCTTTTTTTGTTGGTAACCCATCCATTCACTTGGATTGTCACAGTGCTGTATCCAAGGCACAGAATTGATTGATTTAACCTGCTGTATACCGGGATGAAACAATATACTATAAGAGTCGCCTGTTTAAGTGACATTGCCATTACGTGTGCGTGTATTTTGGGTGCATCTCATCCAGATCTCGTCCCTTCGTCTCAGGAACGAAGCATACCACGAAGCAAAGCCCTCCAATGGATATTGCCGCGTACAACCAATATGCTCCATGCAGTCCAAGAAGCTGTTGGAAGTCAACAAAGGTCTTGACGCCAACGAACGCACACACATAACTGAAAGAGGTGGCCAAGGCGCTGCCCAGACCGCGATATTCCAGCGGAAACAGCTCGCCGATAAGCAGCCACGAGATGGGGCTTATACCTAGCGAAAACGCCACAGTGAAAATGAGAACGCACAGTAGCGGAATCCAGTCGTGTTGCGCCGCGATGAGACACCCACTGCGGTGCTCTTTGTGTACATCTTCGTAATACGCGAACGATCCGAACCCGGCCAGTGCCATGGACATGAACATGCTGCTTGCGATGAGAAGAGGTAAACGACCGACGATGTCTATCAGAAGTCCGGAGACGCAGGACGCTAACAGCTGGACAAAGCCTACAGCCACGGCTCCTCCGTGCGGGTTCATGCAGCCAGTCTGTCGAAAAATGGATACGGCATAAAAGTTGAAGGTCGTGGCGCCAGAGAACCGTTGAAAGAACATTAAACCGCAGGTGGTGAGGACCGGCCTCAACAAGCGCGACGTGATGGTACTGAAGGTGCTGCGACAACCGTCCTGGTACTGTCTGCTGGTGATGATGTTGGTACGAATCGTGGCGATCTCGTGGCCAACGTCGATATCGGGACCTCGGAGCCACTGCAGGGACCGTGCTGCTTCCTCGTCTCGACCCACGAGCACCAGGTAGCTCGGTGTCTCAGGGATGTAAAGTACCGTGGCGAACAGCATTACGGGAGCGATGGCCACCACCATGGCCAAGTGTCGCCAGTCGAGGTACGCTCCCACGGCGAAGCTGATGAGCATGCCGATGTGACCTACTATCTTGAGCACCGCACTCAGGCACCCCCGGATATCCGGCACCGAGATCTCACTGATGTACACCTGTTCACAGACACACCTTGTGACGAAAAGACATAGGCATCTTATTACACTTGTGATATGCAAAGTCGTGTTTGAAGGCGCTTTCTTTCTAGTATTTAAAGAGACACATAAGTAAATTAAAAAAAAAAAACTCTCATTTATTGATTAGCATTTGGGTTCGAGCCCTTACGGTCCCGATGCACCTAGGCCTTATAAACGGGCCATTTATGCCCCATAATCTCTTATCAACTCAGAGGAGCCCTGTTCCTTAGTAAAGTTCCAGATGGCCCCCAGACTTAACTGTTAATTTCCTCTGGGTCCACGGAAAAGGAACCCAGAAATGCATTCTCTTTTTTATTCAAAAGTCCTAATAAACGAAACGCTATATGTTCCCTAACAGGGCCCCTATGGAGAGAGCTGCCCGTTCACAAGGCCTTTTTTAACTTATCTCTCAAATTCCTTATAAAATTCCCCTAAATAAAGAAATTCATCCCTTCTCTCAGAGACCCTAGGAAAGGAGCGTCCCCCCATGTTCCCCAAAAGCGGGGCCCCTATGTAAACACGTCCATTTCCAGAGTCTTATTTAGCATATGTTTCGGGGTCACCAGCAAAGGAGCCCTCCCTCCATTTTCCCCTTATAGAGCTCCCTCGGAGAGAGATGACCCATTCCTAGAGCCTTCCTTCATTCATCATTCAACGTCCCCAGTATACAAGCCCACTTACAGGTTCCCAAAGATGGCCCCTATGGAGAGAGATGCCCGTCTCCAGAGCCTTCATTTACACTTCCTCCAGGGTCCCCAGTAGAGGAGCCTCTCCCTCAAAATAAACGCTGAGGTGATACATAATTTTATCTTTCTCTTTTGGAAAAAAAAAAAAATGCAACTTTACGGACCCCGGCTCTGCTGCCTAGCTCCGTTAAATGGACTCAGTTCAGTGTGTTTCATAGTATATATAGCTTCCGAAACATCGTGTGGTTTTAACAAAAGTGAGATGACGTAATAAGTCGAGCAGTTTCCTGACTAAATTAATTTTTGCATAACGGCGGGTACTTTCCTATCAGTGTTATCCACCTGACAAGATGTCTGTTTGGGACTTCATACAGCGATCCCAGCGATCAGGCCACCTTTTGTAGTACCATTTCGTCAAGTGCATTGTTTCAAATCGCCTGAATGACTATGTGATATCATTAATCTCCTCCCCACGCCATCTTGATTTCTGGGAAGGGTGTGACACGACACTGCATCTGGTGAGTAGGGAGGATGCGGAACGACAATTGTTTTGCTTTCAGTCAGAAATTCAGGCACGGGCAAAGCACAGTTAGGAATGTTGGGGCACGAGTTTGGCGGCAATCTGACACATGTTGAGATTTTCTTTGAAACTTATCTGCACTGGTAAAGGTAAAGCAATCTCATTACAGGCCTGGACAGGCCCTGAGGGTTTCAGGAGGTTCAGACTCCCAGATTTCAAGACAATCGGCACATGAAGGTGGTAAGGTTGTCAGCCCTACGCACCGGCCGCCTTTACCCCCAGGAAATATTCCTGGTACTCATTTCTGTTAGAGGCTGAGTCAACCCCA
>Ga0123357_10013843_pt1 | contig 10495 bp, 4 predicted proteins | sample TergutEmb28metaG_FD_89873 | JGI IMG/M metagenome (GOLD analysis project Ga0123357, IMG submission 89873) | Embiratermes neotenicus P4 segment gut microbial communities from Petit-Saut dam, French Guiana - Emb289 P4 | ecosystem: Host-associated > Arthropoda: Insects > Digestive system > Gut ...
AAAGAAACAAGGAGCGGTTTTGCCGGTTTGTATGACAGGCCGGCTGTAATGGCTGTCGGAAGACTTTCGTTCATGGACGGAGGCCCGATATTCTTGAGTACCAAAGCCGCCGACATGTTATTGTCCCGTGAACTGTAGGTTTTTAAAAAATCAAACCGGGTTAAAAGACCAACATCTCCCATCAGCATAACCGCGGATTGCGATAGCCCGGAACCTGATATTATGCTGCCGTTGGGATTTCCCGTATCATCGGAATCTGTAAAGTCAGGCATAATCCTGAAAGCGGCCTTTAAATTGGCGCCGGCCGATAACCCGGAAAAATAAAAATTGGACATAAAGTTATACGAGGCGTTAAGCACCGCGACTCCCTCGGAATAATAACCTTTGGATACCCTTACACCGTAAATATTATATTCTGTAAACGGGGTATAAAGCCATTTGGTTCCGGCCGCGAAACCTAAATCATTGATACGGGATGCCCAGGAAACGCCTTCAATTTTTGTGCTGCCTATCCAGTTGTTGTGGAAAAGCGCGAATTCAGAATAGTTTAAATATGATGAACCTGCCGGATTGTATTCAATAAAGGAAACATCATCAGAAACCGCAGAAAAAGCTCCTGCCATGCCTTCAGAACGGCCGCCCATCGGGATGTTTAATATCGGAAAAGCGGTCAGGCCGGCGTTTTCGTCCCGGCCAAAAATGGAATCATAAAAATCTGATATCGAACCATAGCCATCGGGACTAAAGTCAATGGCATAAACGGCGGCGGAGAAGATAAATATTAGTCCGGCAGCAAGAATAAAGATTTTTTTCATCTTATATTAGATAATATATCGGTAATTTTGTAATAATTCTATGGTGCAGGACGGATGGGCGGGCAGGTTCCCGCTTCAATTATAGTCTTTTTGCGCCTTCACCGATATAATGAAATAGATTAATGTTTTTTTTACAAGGATTGGCTATCAGGACATGGTTTTCCGCGGTTACTTAAAGTTTATATTGGGTATATTCCTGGTTTTGGCAGCGGCCGCCTCTCTGTCCGCCGCAGGCGCCCAGGATGCTGTCCTAATCCAGGCGGATGAACTGATTGATCAAAAAAAATATGATGAAGCTGTACGCATACTCGGCGATTATATAAAAGAAAATCCGGATAAGTTCGGCGATGCCCAAAAACGGCTCCAGCGCATTGTCAAAATACGCGAGCAGTTTAACCTTGTAGCCAATGAATTATTGGATGTGCTGGTCGATGATCCCGGGAATTCCGATAAAATACTTGAATTATCAAACCGGCTTGTTGTTTTTGGTTCGGCTTCGGATTCTTCCACCCAGGATTTTTTGGATCAGGCCAGAGAAGTAGCGGCCTTTACTGTTAACCGCAGACGTCTGGAGCAGATATTGGCTGCCGGCCGCGATTTATTGGAACAGGGCAATTACCCCGGAGCAATCAGGACCTATGCGGGCGGAATGGATATTTACCAGGCGGATTTTTTTGCCTCAGGTTACGGAGCTGACGCCGATAAAACGGCCAGAGACGGGCTGCAGACGGTAAATGACTGCGTAAACGGCTTTGGTTCCCTTGCGCTTCCTTTTAACCGGGCAGCGTCCGTTATTGTAAGCCTTCCCGGCAATGTAGGGCCGGACGCTGTCCAGCAGAATTACCTTCCGCTGGTTCCCCTGATGGAACAAATGTCTGCTTTAAGAACAGGTCTTGTAAATACAGAAACCGAATATAATTCATTATTATCGCAATTACAGCAGATAAATCCAAATCTGGCGGACAGATCCTTTTTATCGTTCGCAAACCGCTTAATCAGCGGCCCCGCTGACGTTAACGAAGGAATGATCGGAACCCTTGACCGTTTTTGGGATTCCAATATTACCGGAGCGGAAGCCGCGGCCGCCGTTTATGCCGCAAATAATTACGCTGACGCACTGCAGGCGCTAAATTCAGGATTGTACGAAGACGCACTTCCGTTAATTAATATTGCGCAGCAGTACCTTGCAATATCAAAAGAATTTATAGATTCCTGGAATTCTTATATGGAATCCTCGGAAGCCGTGTCTGTTTCGATTTTCGGCAATCCGGTGACAGAGCAAAAAGCTCCGGATTTTCTCGATTATAGTTCCATGGGCCGCGCCCTGGATTTTTTTAAGATATCTTCTGATATCGGGGTAAAAGAAAAAGCACTGGAGTTTTCCGCCCTGGATTCCTGGCGGGAAGGCAGCATGGAAATTAACGCCGCAATCTCGGCGGAGCAGAATTCGCGTCTTGCCTTTTATGCCGCGGAACTTGATTCGGCTTCTCTTATGGAATCCGTCAATTCCGAAATCCTGACCTGGGAAAACAGCCGCAGCCAATACACTCCCTATTTTAATGCCGATAAGGATCCGTTTAGTTATCTATATCAGGCCAGAACAATAGCGGCAAACCTGGCGGCTCATATTAAAGATCAGGAAACACAGGCTTTTGTCAGGCAATATACCATTTCCAGCGAAGATCTTGAGAACAGGGTAACAGCGCGGGAACAGGAATTTGCCGATGCCAACAGCCAGATTTCCGGAATTGTAAGGCATGTTGATAATGCCGAAGGCGAACAGGGAACTACACAGGTTGTTTCTTATTATCCGTCGGAAGGTCTTGATATCCTTACAAAGATGAATCAAAGCATAACAGACGACCTGGACAGCGGGCAGCAAATTCTTGCCAGTCTCGGCAATGAAACCGACAGTGACAGGAATAGCGCGGAAGGCAGAAGCATTAATACCGCTGCAACATCGCTTATTAACAGGCTAAAAAGCCTTCAGACAAGGTCTGCTCCGATTGCCGCGGCTGCACGGACCCAGATTAACCAGGCCGCGGCGTTCAGAATGGAAGGCGACAGGCTGTACCAGGAAGCCCAGACAGCACTCACGGCGAATAATTTTGATTTGGCAAGGGAGCGGCTTAGCCTTTGCCAGGATCGCTACAGCGCTTCGCTGGCCATACAGGAATCGGATACACTAAGACAACTCAGGGATACAAGGCTAATTTCTCTCGGCGCGGATATAGTCCGTCTGGAAAACGAATACGTTGTGCGTGAGGTGCGCGACAGGGTTACAAAAGCCAGAGACGCCTATTACCAGGGTAATTTTGATGAGGCCGAAACTCAGCTTGTAACCGCCCTTAACCGGTGGCGGACCACTAACTCTACGGAAGAGCCGGAAATCAACTACTGGCTCACCATGACCCGCAACGCGATTTCCCTTAGTTCCGGCAGGGAAATTCCGGTGACTGCTCCCCTTTACGCGGAGATGAGCCAGCTATTGTCCGAGGCCAAAATAAATTACGACGAAGGGGTCAGGCTTATCAATGCCGGCCAGAGAACTCAGGGGCTCAGTTTCTTTGATTATGCCAGAAGCCTTACCCAAAAAATCGAACTGATGTTCCCGCTCAACCGCGAATCCCGGTTACTTGACCTGCGCATAGAGCAGTTTACCAACCCAACAACCTTTAACGCTTCTTTCCAGCAGAGGCTCAGCGCCGCTGTTGCCGGTACAAAGCCCAATGTCAGATCAGTCGAATCTTTTGCGGATCTGCAGAACCTTGCGGAAATCAACCCTAATTATCCCGGCATAAGCCAAATACTGACCCAGGCCGAAATCGACATGGGTTACAGGCCGCCGCCGCCGGATCCCCAGGCCCTTGCGCGTTCAGACAACCTTACAAGGCAGGCCAGGCCGATTGTAGAAAACAGGAGCAGCACATTGTACGATACTGCCCTGGACTGGCTTAACGAAGCGATCAGCCTCAATCCAAATAACAGCGCGGCCGCCGCGTTAAAAGACACTTTACTTATCCAGTCTACAGGCACCGGCACCATTGTAATGGACAGCAAGTCTTATGACGATTACCAGCGCGCCGTAATGGAATTTCAGCGCGGAAACAAGTACACTGCATGGGCAATTGTGCAGGACCTTATGCGGAACCCAAATAACCAGAAACAGGCCCAGATTTTGGAATTGCAGCGCAGGATAGAAGCATCGTTATGATATGGTCCAATAAGAAATTTTTTTTGTTTTTATTTCTCATTTCTCATTTCTCATTTCTTATTTTTTCACAGGATCTATTGTATTGGGAAACTCCCCAGAATTTTTCATCAACTCCGGGAGTTTTTCCCGTAACGGCATTCAACGGCGATTTGGGAGTAATATTATGGCAGGAATCACAAACCGCGGCCTCCGGAAGCGGCAATATACGCGTATCGCTGGCAGTCAAAGATAAAGATAACTCCTGGGAAAAACGGGGAGTTATCGGCGGTCCGTACAGTTTTTCCGGCACGCAGCCGTCGATATTAAGCACCGTGATCGACAATCAGGGCCGGATTATTATCGCGGCGGCAGCTTCTTCCCTGGAAACAGAAATCCTGATATCCGATGACCGGGGAAAAACATTCGACAGTTACAGGATCAATAACGGCGCGGAAGTTTCTGTAGCGCCCAGAATCGCTGTCCGTTCCGACGGAGGATACATTCTCTTTATTACCAGGGGAAACGAAACTTCCCTTTCCATTTTTTACGCACTTTCGCAGGACTGTTATAACTGGACTCCGTTCCAGCCTTTTGTTACCGAACCCGGAATGCAGCTAAACTTTCTCCCGTCGTACGCCAGTTTGGGTTCCGTTGATTATGTTGTGTTCCAGTCTTTTATGGGAAGTACGGACAGTATTCCCGCATTCCAGCTTTTTATCAAATATTCACAGGACAGCGGAAGTACCTGGAGTACGGCCGCAAGGATTACAAACTTTCAGGATACATATACAAACACCACCGCGTCTCCAGATTATTTTGACAACCAGCGGCCGTATCTTTCGGTACAAAATAATTCATTATTTTTGGTTTGGGAGAGGCGCTACCGTACCGGTTCACCCCAGATATATTCAGCGTGGTTAAACAGCGCCGGCGCTGTAACCGGCATACCGGAAAAAATCAATTCCGCTGATGCTTACTGTAATAATCCGGTTGCTTTTAATTACAAAGACAATCTTTGCGTTGTCTGGTTTGATAACCGCCGGGGGCAAAACAGAATTTTTATAGCCCAGCGTTCCGGCGTTAACTGGACAAACAGCGATCTGTCCGGGGTCATTGCAGGGGACGCTTCGTTCGGCCGGCCTGTAGTCGGAAACGACGGTATTTATATTTTTTGGCAGACCACCAACCTTAACATTTCCCGGATATACGGAATATTTCCAGATACCAGCGTTAACGCGCCCAGGCTTACTGCCGGGAACTTTAGCCCAGGCCGGCGGACTCGCGGCGATATTGCCAGGATCTCCTGGAATGTGCCGCCGGATTCATCGGGTATAATGGGATTCTCATATATCTGGACAATGGACGAAAATGCCGTCCCGGATCAGGAAATAAAGATTTATAACCAGGGAGATTCCGCCAGCACAAATATTCAGGTTCAGGCTCTCGAAGACGGAGCCTGGTATTTCTCGGTTATAGCCCGGGATTATGCCGGGAACTGGTCTCAGCCTGACCGGATTGCTTTCGTAAGGGATACAACGCCTCCGCCGGCTGCGGTCATGATCCAGCCCGCTGTTGATAATAACGGTTACCTGGTTTCAAATACATTTACCCTTAACTGGAACGCGCCTCCCGCTTCCGATATAGCCGGATATACCTGGAGTCTTGATTATCTTGGTTCGGCAAGTCAGTTTGCCGGCATGGAAAATACGGAATTTATGGCCGCGGCCGCGGAACGGTTTCCGGGCCAGAGGATCAGCGCGCCGCAAATCCGCGGAACCGATACTTATGTGCCGTTTAATAACCAGGATAACGGGTTATGGCGTTTTGTTGTCCAGGCAATTGATGAAGCCGGCAATATCGGCCCGGTTTCAGAATTGTATTTCCGCACCAATAAGTATATTCCCCATACATACATAACCTGGGTTGACGCAGCGCAGGACGAGCAGGGCATACTTCATATGCGCATACTTGGCAGGGGTTTTTCCGATAACGGCAATATCAGCCGGATTACCCTTGAAAAAGCCGGTGATTCGTCCTGGCATATGGATTTTTATTATGAATCAGGCGATTACAGTATTGTTTCGGACAGGGAAATCAGCGGGATCAGCGCCGACGGTATCGAAGAAGGCATGTACAGGATCATTCTTGAACATCCTGTCCGGGGCATTTATTCAACAGATCCAATTGTTTCAATCAGCGAAACAGGAACGGTTAAATTCGGCGATTATACAAATATCTGGGAACCTTCCTGGCTGTTAAGGCAGGCAAGAAGTATAAACCTGGATACAGGTTTCCTTGTAATTATTGCCATTTTGGTACTCTGTATTTTGGGCCTGGTTATTTCCCTGCGCGGAATCGGTGAGACAATTACAGAGAGCGCGGCGCTCAGACTAGACGCGGCCGCCCTTATTTCAGGAGATTTTATGCCATCAGAAAAGAAGAAACGCATGGCCACAATCAATAAACGCGGCATAGGGCTGCGGGTCAAGCTGGCGTCCTTTACCGCTGTTCTGGTAATGGTGGTAGTCATCATGGTTTCTGTCCCCCTGTACCTGCGGATGATACAAACCCAGCGGCAGACCCTGCTGCAGGGCCTGTGGGACCGTTCAAGGGTCCTTCTTGAAGGCCTGGCCGCCAACGCCAAAGCCTACCTGCCATTAAAAAATGTCCTGGAACTGGGATTTTTACCTGCCCAGATGAACTCGATTCCGGAGGCCAAATATGTAACCATTACCGGCTTTAATCCGGATACAGCGATCTTTGACGATGTGGTCTGGGCGACCAACGATCCGGACATTTCCGATAAAATTGACACAGCAGAAATGTCGCCCGGTGTTTCCAGGATCACAGACGTATTAAGCCCCAGGCTGGCAGATATTGCCAACGACCTTAATACCCGTTCCAGGCAGCAGATTGGGAACCTTACGGATACCATTAACAGCCTTAACCAGGAAGCCCGTGAAATCGCGGAACAGGCCGTAAACACCAATACCCAGGCAGATACCCAGCGGCTTGATCAAATCCAGGCGACACTGCGCGGACTGGAGACCAAACTAAACGATACATTGTCGCAAATCGGCAGTACCATCGGATCCGAACCTGAGTTCTCGTTTGACGAACTGTCCGAAAATTCCGGCACCGAATATATTCTTTTCAAACCTGTTATGTACCGCCAGGGTTCGGAGGATTATTATTTCCGGGGCCTTATAAGACTGGATGTTTCGATCAGTTCCATTATAAAAGATATAGCGGACGCCCAGCAAAACATTCTGCAAATTATCTCAATGATCGCGCTGGCAGCCATAGCCATTGGCATAATAGGCGCGCTTTTGCTGTCAACCATAATAATTTTGCCCATAAAGCGGCTGGTTTCCCACGTAGAACAAATCAGGGATACAGAGGACAAGGCCGATCTGGAAGGCGTTGATATTCAAATCAAGTCCCATGACGAAATCGCCATTCTGGGCAATACCATTAACGAAATGACCAGGGGTCTGGTCAAGGCGGCCGTCGCAGCTTCTGACCTGTCGATCGGTAAGGAAACCCAAAAGAAATTCATTCCGCTGGAACTGGACCGGGAAGGCAACAAACTAAGCACCGGTTCAAAGGACACAAAAAACGCCAGCTTCTTTGGTTATTACGAAGGCGCCAAGGGCGTATCCGGCGATTATTTTGACTACCAGGATTTGGACGGCAGATATTACGCGGTAATTAAATGCGATGTTGCAGGCAAAGGAATCCCTGCGGCCCTTATTATGATTCAGGTTGCCACAATGTTCCTCAATTATTTTAAGCAGTGGAAACCTACAGAAAAAGGCATGCATATCGAAGACCTGGTCTACCAGATTAACGACTTTATCGAAACTTTGGGATTCAAGGGAAGGTTTGCAGCGTTCACCCTTTGCCTCTTTGATTCCCAGACCGGCATCGCCCGTTTCTGCAACGCCGGCGACAATATACTGCATTTATACGATACCTCGCAGAAAAAACTCGTAACCATCACCACTCCGGAAACTCCCGCAACCGGAGTGCTGCCCAATTTCCTGGTAGAATCCAAAGGCGGGTATAAAGTTCAGTCAATCGAAATGGATCACGGCGATGTACTGATGCTTTACACCGACGGCATCGAAGAAGCCAAGCGTAAATTCAGGGACAGCGCTTTTAAGGAAATAACCTGTACCGAAGGCCCTGTCGATACACCGCACGAAAATCATTCATCCGGACAGGACGGGGAAGAAATGGGCCAGGAAAGGGTAGCCGCAATTGTCAACGCTGTAATGAACAGACAGGTTTATACACTTCATAAATGGCATAATCCAGAGGGGCAGACCGATTTGACTTTTGATTTTAGCAATTGCAAAGGCAGCGAAGAAGACATTATAATGGCCATGGTTTCGGTGGAAAAAATATTCCGCTGTTATAAAGATCCGGGAGCCACGGCAGATGCCAGGGTGCTCATAGACAAAAAAGTTGACGCCTTCCTTAAGGAACATTTTCTTCAGTACCGTAATTATTGCTCGTACACAAAGGAAATACCTGGCAATAATTCCTATTTATACTATACTAACATGAAGGAAGACGATCAGTATGACGACCTGACCATTCTTGGCATCAGGCGCAAATAAATTCGGAGGATGTTTATGACTTTTAGCGACAGGATGAAAGAGATACTTGATCAGGGAGTGGCCGCCTCTAAGGATTTTGCGGTCAAGGCCGGCGGAAAAGCGCAGGAGCTTGGGGAACGCGGCGTTCTGATGCTGGAAATAAAGCAGCTGGAAAGTCAGGCGCAAAAACTCATCAACCGTCTGGGAAACGAAACATATCAGCAGTTTGGAGAACAGGGAAAAGATACGATTTACTCGGATAATCCTTCGGTAAAGGGAATTCTTACCGAACTGGCCTTAATCAAGGAAACTATGGAAAAGAAGGATTCTGAACTTCAGACCAAAAAGAAGTAAATAATCATAAATGTTCCATTGAAGATTAAAGCGCTCTTTGACGACAGGCAGTTTTACAAAAGCCTTTTTTTGCTCGCAATACCGATAATACTCCAGAACCTCGCCAATACTCTGGTCAATACATTTACAACCGTTATGATTGGCAGAATCGGGACAATCGAAGTAGCTGCGGTAGGCCTTGGCAACCAGCTTTTTTTTCTGTTCGACTTATGTCTTTTTGGAATCTGCTCGGGCGGAGCGATTTTTACTGCACAGTTCTGGGGCAAAAAAGATATTGCCGGCATCCGCCGCAACATGGGTTTTACCATGACCCTGACCATGGCGGCCGCCATTGTATTTACTTTTATTTCAATAACGTTACCCGGGGAATTTATCGGTATTTATTCCCGGGATACCGAAGTAATCAGGGCCGGAGCTGCCTATGTCAAAGCCATCGCCCCATCATTCATACCCTACGCGGTCAGCATGGTTTTTATTCTGACTCTCCGCTCGGTGGAAAAAGTAAGACTGGCCTTTGCCGCGACCTTAATCTTTCTTTTTTTTAACAGCATACTGAATTACATTTTCATTTATGGCGCAGGACCTGTACCGGCCATGGGAGTTGAAGGAGCCGGAATTGCCACCGCCGCAGCCCGTCTGATACAAGCATTAATCCTGGCGGTAATGACCTATTATTTCAAATATGTGCCTGCCGGGAGCCTAAGGGAATTAACCGCGTTCAATCTGCAGTTCGCCGTCAAATTCCTGCGCCTGACCCTGCCGGTAATAGCCAATGAATCGCTTTGGGCGCTTGGAACAACTATCCAGAATATTATTTTTGCAAGGACCAGCACCGAAGCCATAGCCGCATTTAATATAGCCAACGCTGTCTGGAATCTGGTCTGGGTATTTTATTCCGGTTTGGGAAACGCGGTCGCTGTTTTAATAGGTAAAAAAATTGGAGAAAATAATGAAAAAACCGCCCGAGATTACGCGTCCAGAGCAATTCATTTTGTCCCGTTAATTTCTGTTGCGGGAGCATTACTTCTGTTTATATTATCCCGTTTGCTGCCCCTTGTATTTAATGTAAACCCGCAAACCCTCCTGTCGGCATCTTACATGCTGGTAATACTGTGTTTTGCTTTTCCGTTCAGGGCCTTTAACAATTCCATGGTAATCGGCATCTGCCGTGCCGGTGGGGATACAGTTTTTTGTGTTATATATGACGTATTAATAATGTGGACAGTCGCTATTCCCCTGGCGGCCATTGCAAGTTTTGTTTTCGGCGCCCCAATTTGGGTAATTTATCTATGCCTTGCGTCAGAGTTTTTCCTTAAGTCCCTCCTGGGTATCTGGCGTTTTAAGTCGGGAAAATGGCTGCATAATGTCACTTTATAAAAAAAATATAAAAAACATCAAAAATAATGAAAAAAAATGAAAAAAAAGTAAAAAAAGTTGAAAAAGTACTTGACACGAAATATACTTATGATGTAAGGTCGAAAAACCCGCGCACTGAACTTGTGGTTCTGCCATTAAGCGTATGCGCGGCC
>Ga0123357_10013844_pt1 | contig 10495 bp, 9 predicted proteins | sample TergutEmb28metaG_FD_89873 | JGI IMG/M metagenome (GOLD analysis project Ga0123357, IMG submission 89873) | Embiratermes neotenicus P4 segment gut microbial communities from Petit-Saut dam, French Guiana - Emb289 P4 | ecosystem: Host-associated > Arthropoda: Insects > Digestive system > Gut ...
CGCGGCGTTTAAATCCATAATTAATCATCCCGTTCGAAATATCTTTTAAGAAAATTGATTTGACCCTTTTCCGTATAGGCCGGCAATGATTTCAATTGTCCGTATTTGGTGATATACTGCACATTTGTAAATTTAAAAAAATCATTCGCGTTCTCGTCATAAAAAACAAAATTGTAATTTCCCTCTATCAATACACAACTTATCAATTCCATTTTCCTTGATTTAAAACTGGCGTTCGTTTCCCGTGTGTCATAATAAGCCACCATATCTTTCAAGGAAAAATTATGCTGATACTTTGCTTTGTTCCGATGCGTATGCCTCATGCAAATAATGACATTGTTATCCGCATTATTGTTTTCCGCTCTTTCTATGAATGCGCTCGCTACGTCGGCCGACTGACCGCGAAAACCAGCCGAATGCTGATTATCGCCGACATTTGCATAAACATCGTCAAACACAATCGTCCCCTCGGATACCTTGCCACTTAAAAGAAATTTATGCTCATTGTCCTTCTTCGTCGTGTGCTTTTGCAAAAGGTTCAGTGTTTGATAAACCTCATAAGACAGCACGATTCTTGCATTTTCCGGCATCTTTTTCAGCAATTTTGCATCGACCAGCGTATTGATTCCGCCGGAATCGTATTCTTCAAAATTTTTGACATGTTTCGCCCCGTTCTGACCAAGAGTTAATATATCAAAAACTTTTGCGATGCTCTGGTTGTATTTTTCTTTGTCCGCCATTTTTTTGCACCCTTGTTTTAATCCAAAATCCGTTTGTTTGCGTCCGGGTTGCCGGTTTCCGCCACGCGGGCCGCCCATTTTTCGATACGCGGAATCAATTTGCGCGGAATTTTTTCATCCAGATATTCCCAAATTTTCGCATCCGATATCTGATAAATGATTTTAAGGTATTCCAGCTGAGTATACACGTCCGCGATTTCTTCAAAAATGTTTTCAAGGTCGTTCGCTTGCTGTTCCGGCTTGTCCCAATGCCGGTTTATCTTTTTCAACAACGCCTGGGTCAGTTCGGCCATCTCTTCGATGGCGCACAGAACGGCGAATCCCTTGCCTTTGTATTTCAACACATCGGCGATGATTTGTTTGATTTCTTCGTTCATCATTATCTCCGAATTACGTAGGGGCAAATAATTATTTGCCCCTACGAATTTAAACCATAAATGGCAAGTTTTCCAACGTCCCTTCTTCGACACGCACGTTGACATCAATCAGGGCAAAGATTCGGACTTCTTCGCCCGCCTCCGCCAAGGCTTCGGCGGGCAAGCCCGGCGTGGATGGCTTGGCGGCCGCGGCGGTCGGCTTTGAATCAGGGCAATCGAACATCTGGGGCGCCAGAAAGTGCGACGTGTTGATGGTCAGCTTCGTCACCAAGTGGTCGTCGTCCAGCAACGTGTAAATCGGCCCCATGTTTTTCGGCTGATTTTCGCCCAATTCGTGTTCATTCTGGGGACAGCGCAATCCGTCCAGCAACGTCTTCATCCGGTTGTCGATGTCCGCGCGCGCAATGCCGACCAATTCGGGGTGCAGCAATTGCACGTCCAATTCGCAAATCAGTTTCAGCGCGGGCGTGATGATGGGATTGAAATCGACGCCGCCGATGTGCCGCGTGTTGACCGGCGATTTCGTCGGATTCGGCATCATGTATTTTTGCAAATTATTCCACGGCGAATGCTCCACCAGCTTTTTCAATTGTGGATGAAACTTCATCCGAATGTCCGTAATATGCTGCGCGCGCTTTTTCGGATTCACGCGCAATTCGCCGAAATATAAAAGTTTGAACTTCATTGTACCACCTTTTGTTTTATTTTTTCTTCCAATGCGTTCAGCTTGTCTAGCCGGTCCTGGGCAATCTGCATCAGAACAGATTGTTGCGGTTTTGACGGGGTGCCAAACAACGAATCACTTTTCTCTGGCTTCGGATTCACGACATCCTGATATATTTCCTTGTTCTTGTCCAGACTGCAATATTTTTCGTTGATATCGAAATAGCAATTAATCATATCGGGGTCGGTCAAGGTTTTCTTAATTTTGCAAGGTTTCGCCGCCCAGATTAATTTTTCCGATTCCGTCAGATCCGATAAATTAGACGTTCTATCGGTCTGTTTCGTTATTATATTTCCATCCTTGTCGGTCGTATAAATAAAAATCTTTTCCTGATATGGATATTTTTCCAGCTTAATATCTGCGATTGTATTTTCCCAAAGTTTCTTCTTGGAAAAACAGAAATAATCCAGTCCGTCTTTGTTAAAATAATCGCGCCAGGAATCGATGTCATTGTCGGACAGCGCCATGATTATCCGATATTGCGGATTGTATTGGGAAAGATAGGATTTCATTACTTCCTGCTGATTCGTCGCGCCGGCATACAGGGCTTTCTGCATTTTATCCGTGTCGTTGTCGCGCACCGCGTCGACAAGCATTTGTTCCGGCGTTTGCGTCGCGGCGGCATGTGCGCCGAAAAATGGAAGGATTGCAAAAATGAAAATCCATTTTTTCACGATTCATTCCCTTGTAGGGGCGTGCGGCGCACGCCCGCGGGCGCATGCCATGCGCCCCTACAATTATACATCAATGTTTGCACTTAATGCGTTCTCTTGAATAAAGTCCCGGCGGGGTTCGACGACGTCGCCCATCAGCATGGAAAAGACTTCGTCCGCTTTGGTCGCGTCCGTGATTTTCACTTGGAACATCGCGCGGTGATTCGGGTCCATCGTCGTTTCCCACAATTGGTCCGAATTCATTTCGCCCAAACCCTTATACCGCTGAATAGAGAGACCCCCTTTCGCATAATCGAACGCGGTGTCCAGCAATTCGACCGCCGAATGGCATTTTTGGTTTTTATTTTTCAACGAGAGCGCGACCGGCGACGCGAACATCGCCGTCAATTCTTCGCGCCCATTCATGCGTTCCCATGCGCGAACCTCGGCCGAATCAAGGGTCCGCACCGGCACGACATGTGTTTCGGTGACACTGCGCAGCGTGCGCGTGATGGTGATGCCATGAACGTCGGCCGATACTTTCCAGCCCTTTTCGAAATCAAGTTCCTGAGAATCCAACAGGTGTTCGACCTTTTGTAGGGGCGAATGAAAATTCGCCCGACTATCGGTCGCATTGACGGGCGAATTTTCATTCGCCCCTACATGTATCCCCCCAAGTGCCCCATTTAATGCAAGTGCTTCTATAAAACGTAACGGCATGGTGGTCGCCAGCGGGGTCAGGATCGTTTTCGCGTTCACGCACAATCCCAATACGCGCTTTAAATCCGCACCCGCAATCTGGGTCCCATCCGACAAGGTCATGACGGCATCGGCGGCCAGCACATCCATCAGATAATCGTCATATTCCTTTTCATTTTGCAGATACGCCGATTGTTTGCCGCGCGACACGCGATACAGCGGCGGCTTGGCCACATAGACATATCCGCGGTCAATCGCGCTTGGCATGTGGCGATAGAAAAAGGTCAGCAGCAGCGTTTGAATATGCGCGCCGTCGACGTCGGCATCGGTCATGATGATGACTTTGTGATACCGCATTTTTTCCACATCGAAATCGTCCGCCCCTATCCCCGCGCCCAATGCAGAGATTAACGTGCCGATGGTCTCACTTGCCAACATGCGGTCGAACCGCACCCGTTCGACGTTCAGAATTTTCCCGCGCAGCGGCAAAATCGCCTGAAACTTTCGGTCGCGTCCTTGCTTTGCGGTGCCGCCGGCGGAATCGCCTTCGACGATAAACAATTCGCAATTGGCGGGTTCCTTGTCCGAACATTGCGCCAGCTTGCCCGAAATGACATTCAGGTCCGGCCCGTTCTTTTTGCGCGATAACTCGCGTGCCTTGCGCGCCGCTTCGCGCGCGGTGGCTGCTTCGATAATTTTATCGATAATCAGCTTTCCGACGGACGGATTTTCATCCAGATATTCATACAACAAATCGGACACCGTCGATTCCACCAAGGGGCGCACTTCGCTGGACACCAATTTATCCTTGGTCTGCGACGAAAACTTTGGGTCGGGAATTTTGACCGAAATGATGTTGGTTAATCCTTCGCGGAAATCTTCGCCGGACAATTGGATATCTTTCTTTGCATTCTTTTCCGAAATGTATTTGTTCAGCGCGCGCGTCAATCCGGCCCGGAATCCGGCCAAGTGCGTGCCGCCGTCGCGATTTGGAATATTGTTGGTAAAGGCCAGCGACGTTTCGTTATACGCCGTCGTCCATTCCAACACCACCTCGACATAGGTTTCGTCGATTTGTTTCACGATGTGAATCGGCGCGGGCGTCAGCTTTTCTTTCGATTTATCCAGATACGCGGCGAACCCTTTCAGCCCGTCGGTCGAATGGAATTCGCGATTCAGCGGCGGATTGGCCCGTAAATCTTCCAGAATAATTTTCACATTCGCGTTCAGATACGATTGTTCGCGCAGCCATGTTTCCAGCACCTCGAACGAAAATTCGATACCGGTGAATGTCGTATTGCTGGGTAAAAACGTCACCTCGGTCCCGTGTTTGTCGCCGGCATTTTCGGAAACAATCGTGATGGGGCCGTCGGGGGTGCCGTCACGGAATGTCATCATGACTTCCTTGCCGTCGCGCCACACGCGCACTTCCAGCCAGGTGGACAACGCGTTCACGACGGAAACGCCGACGCCGTGCAGTCCGCCCGAAACCTTATACGCGCCGGACGTTTCGTTGTCGAATTTTCCCCCGGCGTGCAGTTCGCACATGATGAGTTCCAACGCGGACCGCCCTTCGGCATGATTGATTTCGAACGGCATACCACGGCCGTTGTCACGAATGGTCGCCGACCCGTCGGAATTCAGCGAAACATAAACAGAATCGGCGAATCCGGCCATGGCTTCGTCGATGGAATTGTTCACGACTTCGTAAATCATGTGGTGCAGTCCGGTGCCGTCGCCCACGTCGCCGATATACATGCCGGGGCGTTTTTTGACGGCTTCCAGACCTTTTAAAACTTTAATCGAATCCGCAGAATATTCATTTTGCACAGGCATCTTTTTTATCCTTTTAAGTTCCCCTCCTTTGGAGGGGTGGACGCGAGCGTCAGCGAGCGGACGGGGTGGTTTACCAAACTTCGAAACCTTGGGTAAACCACCCCGCCGACTTCGTCGGCACCCCTCCAAAGGAGGGGAACTTTACACATCCCCATAAAACATATTTTTCACCCCAAAAATATAGCAAAAACGCCCGAAATTGGCAAGAAAATAATGCCGAAAATCCATGCTAAAATTTCCTTGTTTTTGCCGGATTTTTGGGGTATATTTTAGGTGATGTTCGGGAATTCCGGCATTGGGGCATGATAACCCCTTATGGTGTACAATCCTGCCTAGGGCGGGAGGGTGGCGGAATATCCAATACGCCATGCCATTTACACTGTAGTGGTTATCATACTCCCGCCATCTTTTTTTTAAAAGATGGTTTTTTTATAACCAAAAAAGGGGGAATATATGTTTACCAAATCTTTTACAAGTAAAGAAATTCGGGCTATGATGGATGATAAATTCCAAAACCTGATGGTATTCCAATTTATCCTGAAATACCTTTACGAATGCCATAAAAGGAATAAGAGATTAATAAAAGAGACCAACAAGACTACCCCGGAAAGCTAAGCCGATAAATCGGCAAGCTTTCCGGCCCTTCTAGGAAGGGCACCTTAGCCTGTTCTGGGTTCGGCCTAATTACCCTTCTCAGAAGGGTCGGAATTCGTTAACAAGCTGCAAAGCAGCGCGTTTAAGAATTCCGGGGTAGTCAAATATAATGAACAATCTTTAAGATAATGCCGCGGTAATCTGGTCCTGCATCTGAAACGTCCCAAAGACCACCCACGCAATGACGGCGGAGACCAAAATGATACCGAAGGAATTCATGAAATTGGACAAGTCTTCCATGCGCCGCACCGACGAATCCAGGTAATCGCTGGCAATTTTAGCCAGATTCTGGTCGAATCCGGTCATATCCGCATAGATGGCCAAGTCCCCAATAATCTCGTCATTCGGAAAATGCGTGCCGGTATTTTGCAACGCGCGGCCCAGGTTGTCGCCATTCGTGATATATTTATTCGTCCGTTCCAAAATGTTTTTCAGATACGGCCCCGAATTGTCGGCCAGGGTTTTGATGGCAACGGGCAACGACCCGCCCGATGCCACCATGGCGGCCAGCGACATCATCCAGGACACGGACACCGAAATCTTATACATCGACCAAGGCGGCAGAAAATCGACCAACGCGCGGATGCGTCCCGACCAGTTGGCGAACGAATACCAAATCAAGAGGGCCACAACGATAAACCCGGCCAACATGAACGGCCAATACGCGTTCGAAAAATCGGATACGGAAATCAGCGTGCCCGCAACGCCTTTCCAGACCACGTTGCCGCCCGCCGCTTCGGACAACGGCGGCACCAGATAAATGCCGACCGCAATGATGATGATAAAGGTCAGCGCGAAAAGAAACAGCGGATACGTCACGGCATCGCGCATCGCGGCCTTTATCTTCGACACGCCTTCGCCCACGCGCACCACGTTTTCCAAGGCCACGGACAATTTCGACACGTCGCCGACGGATAACATCAACGTTTCATTGATGGGCACCCAGGCGCGCACCGCATCCGGAAAGGACAGGCCGCCCTCCAAATTCCGCTGCCACGCCTTCATTGCGATGGCGAATGGCTCGTCCTGCTTCTTGCCGCCCTTCGATTCCACCTGATAAATCCGGTCCAGCGCATCCATCAGGGTAAAGTCGTTGCGCAATAACGACGCCAATTTGCGATACGTTTCCATCCGCTTCGCAGCCTGCATGCGGAACGAAAGACGGGCGTATAAGGTGTTTAATGTCGTTGCCATGTTTGTATTCAGTATGCTGTATTCAGTATACAGAATACTGTATACTGAATACACATTAATACACGCTGATTTGGTCCAGCAATCCGACCCAGCGTTCCAGTTCGGACGGGTCAATCAGGCCCTTTAACATCAATTCGATGGCGGCTTCTTTCAACGTGCGGCCATCCAAATTCTCTAACCAATATGACACCGCATCCGCCGTTTGACCATTCAGCGCCAGGGCCAGGAATTGGTTGTCCGTAATAATAATCTCGCCCGCTTTGACGCGGCCAATCACGCCCTTTTTGTCGCAAAATTCGCACCCTTTGCCGCGGACATAAATCTGACCCATCGCCGCGGTCCCGAATGCTTCCAAGACACGGGCGTATGCCGGATGTTCCGGATGCGCCGTCAAAGGCTCTTTGCATTTCGGGCACAGGGTGCGGAACAAGCGCATGGACACCAGTCCGCGCATCATCGTTTCATCTTTCAGCTTGAACGCTTCCACGCCCATGTCCAGCAATCGCGTCAGCGCGGCCATCGCCGAATTCGCGTGCAAGGTGGTCCAAACCGCGTTGCCCGACAAGGCCCCCTTGACCGTCAATTGCGCGGCGGATAGCGTGCGGATTTCGCCGACCATCAAGGCATCCGGGTCGGAACGCAGGGCGGACGCCAGCGCTTCAGTGAATTTTTCTTCGCGCTGTTCTTCGTTATTTGCGTTAGTCACCGGAATCTGATGCGCGCCGAAAATTTTCCGTTCCGCCGGGTCTTCGACGGTAATTAAATTCAATTCGTAATCGTGTTCTTTCAGCATCAGGGACATATTGTGGAATAACGTCGTCGATTTTCCGGACCCCGTCGGCCCGGCGACGACGACCAGCCCCGTCGGAAACGCCCGCATGCGCAGCAATAAACGCTGTTCATATTCGCCGAATTCCTGTTCGGTCTTAATCCCTTCGCTGGGGTTGTCATACAGCAACCGCATGACGACGTATCGCGACCCGAACGCGATGGGATTGAACTGCATCCGGATGCCCATGACCCCGGTCGGCAAATACAAGTCGCGCGTCCCGCGCAGCGGCGTGCGGCCGTCTTTTTGCGCGCTTTGATATTCGTTTTGGGCGTAATTGGAATTGGATTGGTCGGATGATGCGAACGCCGCGCGGACGAAAGATTCGCCCCATTGCGAATTATATTCCAACACCGATTGCATATTGCCGTCGATGCGGAATGACACCGTCGTCTGGTCCGCCACTTCGATATGCACGTCGGACACCTTCATCGCCGCCGCACGCGCGATGATGTCGACGAAATCTTTCTGCATCTGGTTATCGTAATCCAAGCGTGTCCGTGCGGCGACGCCCGAAATTTTCGCATCGTATTGCTTATAGATGGCGGACAGCAGCCCCAGGTCGGAATAGAACGGGTCCAGGCGTTTGCGGCCTTCGTGCGCCAGTAATTCCAAGAACGCCAGCACGCGGCCGTCGTACCGATGCGTGCGCGAAATGACGATTTCCCCGCCGGAAAAATAGGCCAACAGGTTTTGCGTTTCCTTTGCAATTTCCATGTCGCCTGCCGCCGCGGTCAGCAGCTTGTTGTTATTGGAAAACAGGTATTCCAGAATATCTTTTTGCGGCGCGGTTTCCAAGCCGGACGGCAAAGACCCGCCCGAAACGCCGCGCGTCATTGTTTCCGCCGAAGGAATCCGTTCAAGCTGTGCCAATTCAAAACCTTTGGTTTTGAAGTGATAGGTAACAGGTGATAAGTGATAGGAAGTTTGGATTATAAAATAAATTTTGTTCCGTGTTCCAAACCACCTATCACTTATCACCTGTCACTTGTCACCTATTTCAATTTCCGCTGTCGTCGCCGCTCTTTCCGTTGCCGATGCCAAGCGTTTCGGTCACGCCGTCCTTTAAAAATACGACGCCTTCGTCCAATGAAATGGACCGGACATCATACCCGTCGACCGACCGACCGACCGATATCTTGCGCCGCTGGCCGGATTTGATGTCTTCGATGGTCGCTTGCAATTCGCGACCGGCGCCGATAATCTGAATCAGTCTCATCCGCGTCGAAATGCCGGATGGCGTATTGTCCCCGGTATTGTCGGAACTTGTCGCAGCGGTCGATGCGCCGGATGCGGCCGGCGCCGCGGCGGCCGATTTCAGTTTTTCCATCTGGGCCTGCAACGTGGTCAAGCTTTGCTGCAACTTTTCGTTATCTTTTTGCAATTGGGCGATGGCGTCCGCTTTCGCGGATGCCGCAGTGTCGGTATCGGACGCTGCCCCGGCCCGCAACGTGGCCTGCTCTTTCGCCATGCGGTCCAGGTCCAGCATTAATTGCGCCTTTTCCTTTTCCAATTGCAACAAGACCCGGTCTTGCTCTAAATCTGCAATCTGTTGAAACACCGGGCGCGTATCCGGCGCGGCCGAAACGTCCGCCACTGCCGCGGATGCCGGGTCGTCCGGCGCAACCGCCGAATCTGGCGTTTGGTCGACAACCGGAACAGTCGCCAATGCGACCGGCGCCGACGCGGCATGCGCCGGAACGGCCAATACGAATACAAGCAGCATAGCGCATGCCATGACTGAATACGGAATACGGAATACGGACGACTGTTTATTATTTGACATATATCTTCACCTCATAGTTCCAGGTTCTGTCCCGCGCGGTCCAGGTCACGGATGGTACCGCGACCGCGGAATAGTCCGCGAATATTTTGATAAATTCCAGCGGCACCAGCTTCGACGCCGCAGACGCCATCACAAGATTCACCGCCGCGGTCGTATTGTTCGGCCCCACGACCGTTTCCACCCCGGGACGCACGTCGACGCTTTGCCCCATCAATTGAAACGTCGAATTCACATTGCGCGATACGTCCGATGCCGCCATAACCGGCGGACGGACGGATGTCGGCAATTTCACAAGGTCCAGCGTCAACACGATGTCCGAATCCGAATTTTCCGTAATGCCGGCATCGGACATGTTATTGGCCACAAAGGCCAGCACATCCGTCATCGCGCCCCAGCTGCGGTGCAGGTGCGTCGTCGCCGTCGTCTCGTCGCAACTGGCGTCCACTTGGTTCCAGCCCGGGATAATCTGCATCAGATACGTGATGGCGTCATAACATTGCTGCATCCGTAACGCCGGGTCGGGAAGCGTCTCATACGGCATCGCGATTTTGAGCGGCGCGGGCAGATTGGCTTTCAGCTGGGCCGTCCGTTCTTCCATGCTGCGCCGATATTTTTCCGCTGCCAGCTGGTCGACCTTTTCCGGATGAGCGTGAACCGAAATTATCTGCTGAATCGGGTTCCAATACACATACAGCCCGATGCCAACGGCAAGCGCCAGCAGAATCAGCGTCACCAGCCATTTCCCAACATTACTGACCGATTGAATCGTGAACTTGGAATCGCCGGAAACGACGTCTTCCAGATGTTTTTCTTCGGCCCGCGGCGCGGACCAGTTTCCCGGCGCAATCAACGTCCCCCAATCGGGCAGCTCGCTTAGCTTGTCATATTCCGCGCGGGCTTCGTCTTCGTTGGGATACAGCTTGTCCGCAATGATAATCCCATTACGGACGGCCAACAAATATGACCCCTGCCGCACCGCAAACACGCCCAGAAAGGAATTGTA
>Ga0123357_10013846_pt1 | contig 10494 bp, 12 predicted proteins | sample TergutEmb28metaG_FD_89873 | JGI IMG/M metagenome (GOLD analysis project Ga0123357, IMG submission 89873) | Embiratermes neotenicus P4 segment gut microbial communities from Petit-Saut dam, French Guiana - Emb289 P4 | ecosystem: Host-associated > Arthropoda: Insects > Digestive system > Gut ...
CAGTCCTGAGGTCTCAGCCGGCCCCCCCCCCCCCCTCATCCCCCCCTGAATTCAATTCTTTCCCCCCCCCCCCCCTCCGAGGGCGAACTGTTGTGTGATTTTATTATGAGTGGCAAAGTTAATTCACTCACCGACCGGAAATGGAAGTATTTAGCGTACTTTTGGCTCTGGCGTTGAGATTTGACGTGCAGGAAGAATTTTGTACCCGCCGGACTTGTAGAGCGGACGACATTCTGCATAGGGACAGGTGGCGCCGCCCGTTTTGCGGTGCTGAATGCGGTGATGAAAACACTCCCTGTACTTTGGGGGACGGAGGATTGATTGATTGATTGATTGATTTATTGGTGTAGGGTTGGCGCGTCCATTTCTGGTTTTCTGTTCGGGTTCGAATGCATTTGGGAGATCTGTGACCTGATTGATTCATTCATTGGTTGATTCATTTTTTCATTAATTCATTCCTTCCTTCCTTCTTTATTCCATTGATGTATTTAGAATAATAGCGCCCATTTTTTAACTTTGCAGCGTATTTCGGGGATATTTGGCCGCTTGATTGGTTAGTTTGTTGACTTGGGGTGGGCAGTATGTGGTTCGGGTAAAATATATAATACAGTCAGACACAACTCTGTATTTTATTAAATTATATCACCTAATTCCAGCGACATGTTTCGGCCCAATTTGTAGGGTCATTTCATGCTTATCTTTAAAAAGGGCTGAGTGTACAATTAATAATGCTTTCAATTTACGAGATCTCGTATTACAAGAATTGGTTAAAATAATTGTGATGTATTATATGAAAAACTGGTTAAAATAATTGAGTATATTATATAAGAAATTTGTTAAAATAATTGAATGTGTTATGTAAGAAACTTCAGATTAAAATATTAAGTGTGGCACTGTGTACAGTCTGTTGTTATTCAACACGACGGGAATGTCTCACTTGAAAAATAAAATGTGGTTGAGGTGTGAAGATTTGAACACATTTGTGAGGTCTCGGAGTTTTTGTTTGTTTGTTTGTTTGGCTGGTTGGATTGAAGTATGGACTTGCCTATTTCTGACCGCGATGTTCACATTAAAACAAATCTTTTTGGAGGTCCGGGATCGGTCATTGAATTGGTTGATTCGTGCTGTGTTCAGATGGCCGCCCGACACGAGATGGTTGCACCGGGGAGGCATTGGACTTAAGTTGTTACAACGCGATTGCCCTCGCTTTTCCTTTCGATGCCATACAGGGGTGCTGATAAGTCCTTAGCCCGACCAGGAAGGAATGAAGCTAATGTTTCTGTAAGAATAGCGTGAATTTCCTTCGGCGCCTTGCCTTGCAAAAAAAAAAAAACTTTGTGGCAGCTCGCGTCTCGATGTTGTTGAAATCGCGCGCGTCCCTGACATGCTTCCGAACTTGTTTCCATCCTGGTCGGCCTAAGGACTTATCAGCACCCCGGCATAACCGCTGTAGTTAATATGAGTTCGTTATGTACGATTTGTCGACTGTACGGTTCGATGTAGGATGCAAGTCCCGTAGGTTGTGACGCCGCCTCGCTGGGTGATGTACCGCGTTTGGAAGTCGCAGGTCGGGTTCGTCGTAAAGGGTCAGCGGACCACTGCTGCTTGAAGTCGCACGCGATACATCCCTGAAGACCGATACACAATTTGATCTGTTCAAGGGATGTTTACCTTCACGCCACATATGCGTTATAACGTTACAGTAAGGCTGCTGTAACCAGTTTTGGTCAAGGGGTTAAAGGTGGCCGGAGGGCGAGTCTGTGGCTGCGGTCGACAGCCGTTGCATGTGTTGCACTTCTCTTGAGCCACAGGCTGTATTATGAGATCAGCTGATTTGTGTGTGTGAAGAGAGTGAGGAATGTTGGGTCGCCGACCTTCGTAGTCAGTACGGGGGGGGGGCATACAGCTGAGCGTGCGACTGACGCCCGGGCGGCAGACTGTTCTGTGATGTTGGAAAAAGGATGCGCCAGAGAGAGAGAGAGAGGGAGAAAGAGAGAGAGGGAGATCGACATACTCAAATAAAGGGGAACCTGTCGTTATAAACGGCGGGACAAGATCTTGACCTACAAACACTTGGCACATGGCTTGGACTGAGACCAAGAAATTAGTTGTGTAATGTGGAGTATCGCGGGAAATGCGTTCTGCTAGCGAGACATATGGGACGGTTCGATGGGCTTGGGTGGGGGAGAGAGACTGGTGTTGGGTCTCTCCTGCTTTGTGTGTATACACACACACACACACACACACATACATGTATAAGGAAGTGAATAATTGGCCATGTTATAAACGAGTGTACTAACCGAGGAGTTTAACATTGAGAAATTAATTGGTACCATGTAATACATGACGGTATAGGCGAGATGTCGCATAAACCGATGTCGTTATAACAGGGTTCGACTCCGTGCGTGCGTGTGTTTATATACGGTAAAGGTAAAGTTCGCCTTAGAACGGGCCACGAAGGCCCAGAGAGGGATAGAGTTACAGCTCTACTCTTTAGCCTCGGCGCTAGATGGGGATGGGTGGTCAACTCCACGACCCGGCCGCTTTACCCCCGGGAAAGACCCGGTACCGATTGTGTAGGATGCTGGGTGAGCCCCCGGGGCGGTCTGGACCGGTGCGGAATATCTGGACATCCACCGGGATTCGATCCCCGGACCGTGCAGCCCGAGCGAGTCGCTATACCGACTGAGCTATCCCGGCTCCCGCGCGTGTGTGTTTGCGTGCGCACGCCGTATAGCAGGCCATGAAGGCCCAGAGAGGGAATAGAGGTGCTGTTTCTTTGGCTTCGGCGCTAGATGGGAGTGGTGGTTACGCCACGTCCCGGCCGCTTTGACCCCAGGAAGGAGACCCGGTGTTCATTGTATAGGGGGCTGGGTGGGCCTCAGGGCCGGTCTGGACGTTGCGGAAAATCTCACCTTCACCTGGGTTCGATCATCGGCCCGTCCAGTCCATAGCGAGTCGCTGTGTCGACTACGCTATCCTGGCCGCCATATATGTCTGTGTATATAATAATGGGTTCTCTTTTATTGATACGTAGATTATTTCACAGTTAACATTTATTTACACGCTGATGTGATAGTTCAATCAGTATAGTGACTGGGTTTTGGGTCGGTGGAATGAGAAATCGTTGTTCGATTCCTGGCTGGGTCAATAGATGCGAGTTTTCTTCGAAGCGTCCGGACTTGCCCCCCTGAGGTCCACCCAGCCTCATGTTCAGGGTATATCGGGGACGTTTTGCGCGGGGTAATGCTAGCCGGCCTTGGAGCTAACGCTCACCTTGCGCCAGTTTGCACATCCTGTTATTGTAGGCAGTTCACAGCGATGGTTCCGCACAAATTCTCCATTTTTCCATCTGACCTAGGCTTGTTTCCCTAAGCGCTAATTCTGCAATCAGTTATCCCGTAACTGTCGCTGATCACTTCCCCGTCAGGCTTCAGAGGGTTGACCACAGAAAGGTAGTTGATCGGGTCATGACGTGCGCACGAGGCAGTAACACGGTGCAAGGACGGTGTAGAATGTCTTTCCGTGTCCCTGAAGCTCTGTCTTCGTAACATCTTGTCATATTGTGTGTTTGCAGGCCAGCAAAACATTCCGATGCCTCCCCGCCCTTCCAGTGGTCAGTCGGATGGAAGTGGCCCGACTCGGATGAGTCACTCACCAATGGCAACTCAGAGTGGATACCAACAGCCACTAGCGCCGCCATCTCATATGCACCCATACAAGATGGGAGCGCACCCGGGTATGGTTCCTCCTGGTGGCCAGCAGATGGCTCCATATACTCCGCAAGGGCAGCAGTACCCACAAGGTACGGATCACCAGTGCCGGAGTTCTGCAAATACCTGTGGCCTTGTGGAATGTAATGTCGTGTACTGTCTTGCACCTTAATATTACCCGTGGCTTTGATTTCAGATACACAATTGTACGTTACGCAACGGCAGCACTTCATCACATTTGTCTTGCGAGTGCAAGAGGCACTTTTGGTTGTATAGAGCCTGTATCACTGTCAACCTATGATATTTACGTGAATTCCTTGCCGGTATTAGCTGATTGCCAGGAATTTTAATATCAGCCATGGGCAATAATGGCAGCGAATTGATGGATATAGATGTAATTTGGGCATGTTACATACGTGTGTGCTGCTGTAGGTGGGTGCTTAAATACAGCCATCTGAAATGTAGGAGATTCTGCCATGTTTTGGAAGGTAATATTAAAGTGGGTCTTATGACAATGTGGTGTGAAAGTGCTGTGGGGATTCAGTGGGGTCAGGACAGGGTTGAGCGGTTTGCTGCTGTGAACTGTTGAATTGCGCAAAGGGCGCAGGATTTGTTGAGTCCCTGAGTGACTGATGTCATCTGAAGAAGGGCCATGTGTCATGGAGGTAGTTACAGTAATGCTTATGTAGGCCTGTAGAGTCATTTTGTTTGACCAATTGTTTGTCACTTCCTGCCATGTGTGAGTGGCGCACTCACAGGCTATGGGTCGTACTATAAGCGAGCCGACAGGAAGTGAGATGCATTTGATCAGATAAAATAATATCGCTGTGTAATGGCTTAAAATATTAAACATGGTGCTTGGGTCAAGGATGTGAAATCAAATATCTGTACACTCTTTTTACAAAATAGCTATTATCTGAATCTGTGTGATGCATTTCCATAGAATACTTCTCACATTTAGCCCAGGGCTTGTGTAAATCTTTATGTCCGTGGCCACAACATGCACGCAGAAATTTAAATTCTTCTTATTAAGCCTCCCAGTCCTGCATTTAATGTCTTTACGTGTTTGTGCTTCTTAAATACTTACATCTGTTGTATTCTCCTGTGGTTTAGGATCATAATTAGCATTTGCTGCAAATTTATGCACATCCCAATGTTTGTTTTGGGACCAAGAAAAACCATGTAAAACTTCAGTAACTGTAGTTGGTGACTCAAATGAGTCTTATACCAGGCATCTCTGAAGTAGGAGCCTGAATCATTCGTGTTGAAGAGTCTGCGACGTGATGCTTTGTTGCTGGGTGAGTGGTTCCAGGTGTCGCAGAACGGCATACGGTCATTTGAAGCATTGGGGGGCCACGCATCCAATGACACATTACGTCCTATGAAACTTGTATGTTGTGTAGGGATGATAGTCAAGTATACACAGGTTGGTACAGATTGTTAGGCATGTGTTCACAGTCTCAGAGGTGTTCACACAACTTGGCAAAATCAGTACATTCTGGTAGCAGGTTAGTGTTGCTCACACATGTGCGCAGTTGCTTGGACTACACACTGATGATGCTAAACAACTAAATAAACAGACAGCAATGTGATGGTCACACTTTGTGGCTGGACACCTTAACATCCGTGTAGCGCACAGCGTTACATGCGAACTTGTTACCTAGAGCCAGTGCGCCCTTTTTGTCGTGCCTGTGTTATAAAATATGGACATATCCTCCTTATGGTTGCATCGTCATTCATTTCTCATGATGTATTTAATGTCCTCCGTGAGTGGGTAACTGGTGTCCATTCCACAACATCATTGTCTTGTTGCAAACTGATTGTGCATTGTAACGATAGGGGTAAGGAGTTGTGGCAGCTCAGTCGGTTAGTGACTAGGCTTTGGGCTGGATGGCTGTGGAACTGTGGTTCAGTTGACAACTGGCAAGAGATTTAGGTTTCCACACTGGCTCAGCAAGGCACCCAACCATCCATTCAGTGGGTGTTGGGACTTTTGAAGCTGTCCACTTGCCTCCATATAGTGTTGAGGAAGAATAAGTGGAACTGCACCTCCAGGCCCTCCCAGTGCCTACGCAGCATGCGCAGGGCCAACTTTGCCTTTACCCCATCATGTTTCAACCAAATCCTGCAGCTGTTACAGAACACACAGAGCTGTGGAAGTTGCAAAGTATTTTTTTAAAACTTAATAGTTTTTAAAATCAGTGATTGCTAATGTCTGTTAATGTTATAATACTTTTATGAATGTTATATTAGTGTGGAGTTAATTTGACCATTCTGGTCATTATGGTTATAATGTTCTCATCAGACAAAGCCGTCAAAACTAAACTTTCCAAAACAAAGTCATGCCACGTGCATGGTGTTCGAACGGGCGGTGTACTTACCGCCTGTGCAATGTGCACCATGTTTGCGTGTTACGCTGCTGTGACATAGTGTCAAATCAGTTGCAGTTTTTGGTTACGACACCATTTAGTGGGCTGTTAACCTCTTCCCTCCTCCTTCCAGATACAGACATTTATCATGCCTTGATTGTTGAACAGCAACTGTGTCAGAGATCAAGCAGCTAGTGGCAGCCTGGTACCAATTGCATGTTAATCCACGTGGAACTTGTGGTGGACAAAGTGGCACTGCGACAGGTTTTTGTCTTGCTACATCAGTGTTCTGCTGTCGGATCATTCCACCAACATAATAGCAACAGACACTCATGTCTCTCCATTCCAGCAACCAAAAATGAAGAAATCACAGCACCACAATTAGCGCGTAAAGAGCATATTTTCCATATCAGGTGTATTGTATAGGTAGCACTCCCTTCTTCCAGTAGAAGTGTGTATGTGTAGGTATTTCTTTTGCATCAGAGATAATGGTTATACCATCACAACATGATTATTTGAAATTGGAATGTCCTCGTCAGAAGTGGCGGGCTTACGGATGCAACCCAGTTAGCAGAGGCTTATGGTAAGAATGGGATGCTTTCAAGATTCGAAGTTCTCGTAGCAGTGTTGATGGGGATTTGAGTAATCCAGGATGTGATGCTGGGTGAAGTGTTGCTGATGATTTTTGAAGTATTGTGTGACCTTGATGTTCAGTAGTAATCAGTTCTGTAGCTGATGGTCCATCCATACGAGTTTTGTTCTGTACGGCTGTTTACCATATCATATCATGCTTGCAGGCAATTACACCCCACGCCCACAGCAGCTTGCTAACATGCAGTATGGTGCCAGCCAAGGTTATGGGGCAGGCCCAGGGGGGCAGCAGAACCCCCAGACTAATAACATGGGCCCCGGGCAGTACCAGGGCCGGCCGATGCCCAATCACGTGCCTCAGTTTCCGTATCAGGTAAGTACATTTAGAAGTGACTGTAGTTTGTGTGTGTTGACCATACGTAATGTTGGTTCTTGTCAGATGTTGACATTTTGGATCATGCTTGAGACTTAGATATTCATCATCCAAGTAAATAAGGGTTGTATATTTAAAATACATTCAGTGCGGCTTTGAATCACACCTTTTTGCTCATAATTTTCTGATACTAGTGTATGAGTGTTTAACACTTTGATGGCAGCATGTAGTAATGGTGCAGAATTGACAGATATGTTTTGTGGCAAACATAAAGCAGTCAGTGTGCAGTGGCGCAGTGGCAGGCAGCAACTGTTAGTATTTACTGACATGATTCATGCAACAAATACAACATTTTTAATTCGTTTGGTGCGCTTGGTGTTAAGAACAGGAATTCTGACTGGTTTTGGTTTGAAATTAAATTTTCTGGCACAACCCAGTGCAGTCCATGACAATTTGGTTGTGTTCCCAGGGGTGGGGAGGTCCCGCAATGAACCAGGGACCCCCTCCCAATATGATGGGTGGTCCTGGTAAGGGGCCAGGCCCTCAGCCCAATGTGCCACCTCAGACTGCCAACCCAACAGCTGGCCCACGGCCACACACGTCACCACATTACCTCAAACAGCACTTGCAGGTATGTGAGTTGCAGGCTGTCTCCTGTTTGTGTGACTGCACTGTAGTACCATCAGCTGATAGGAGACATAACTTTTTAGCCTTATCATCCTGTGAGACCACATGCTGGTCTCTGAAAGTGTACTGGTGAATGGTCTAGCATGCCTTATGCTGGTCTGTGTGTGATCGCTTGGTAGCAATGTAAATGCCTGTGCAAAGCCACAGAAACTCAGGCTGTCACGAGATATAGTTGGTGGTTCAGTGCATCTCATAAGGATTAAATTTTGTACCCAAAGTGACACTGTTTTGAGGAACACACTGTACAGTTACGATCTGAACCACAGTGCACACAGTTTCTGTACTTCTTTTTCAGCTAGGCACTTTGCATTTGTTTTCCATTTTATGTACAGGCTATAAAGAAAAGTTACTCATTAATGTGGTTACCATGACCCTGGTTTTTTTGTTGTGGTTCATATGATGATACTGTTCTAGGATGTGATGCTATGTCACTGGATGATAGGTCTGCAGTTTTGAGAATAATGATGCTGAGAACTGTACACCCTGAATATGAAAGCACTACATTCCTTTGCAAGGTGGGGAACTGATCATCCATTAGCGCAGTGTCATATCCCAGAAGAACAGATTTCTCAACCACACAGCTGTGAAAACCACAATACTCACATGGTTAATATGCTTTACAAAGCATACTGCTGTTTGGTTGTAGCATGGGTCTTCTGGTTAGGGGTTTTCTGAAATGTCCAGGCCGGATCTGGGGCTCACCCACCTGGTTTCTTTCTTTGGGAGTAAAGTGACCAGGCCATGAAGCTGGCCAGTCACCACCGTATAGTGCCAGGGTTAAGGAAAGAGTGGAGTTCCACCTCTCCTGCCTCTGTATGTCTTCATGTCATGCATATTAATACTCTGTAGGAAATTTAAAGTTACAAATTTAGACAGTCATCCAGTGGCATAAAGTGTATATCAGATTTAATCAGAATCCATCAGCTGTTTCTTATGTGCAACATGTGACCACCGTCTCTCTGTCAGTCCTGCCATTTCCCATTCTGCACACGTGGCCTAATAAGTGTTCAGGTGAAATTTATCATACTATAACAAATATGGCAGGTGGCCAGATAATAGGTGGGAGGGTTTGGTGTTGTGTGTTGTACGACGGTCCTCATTACACATTTCTCAGTACAAATATTATTGTTCCTTTATTAACAGTGCCCATTTCTTACAGCATAAGATGGGTTTTGGGGCCTCTGGCATGCCTCCCAGCTCCAGTCCCCTACAGGTGGGCTATGGAGGTACAACTTCCCCTGGGATGCCTCCGGGCAGTGGACCAGGTATGGGTCCACCCGGTAGCATGCATCACCACACTGGAATGGGATCACCCATGGGCCCACCACCTTCAGGTCACCACCATCCAGGGATGGGTCCTCCACCACCTAGTGGCCCAGGCATGAGCATGGGTCCTCCCTCATCGGCCAGCACCTCAGGTGGGTCCACTGGACCAATGGTGGTCTCTGCACCCACCAGCATTCCTCCAACAGTGGCTGCCAGCACACCCTCCCCTGTCCCAAACAGCCACATACACCATGATGGTCCTGGTCCCATGCCCCCACCACCCTCCACCTCAAACTCTCACCCCCCTCACCACCCAATGCCTGGTGGCAGTCATGCGGCTGACATGGGCTGTGCACCGGATCCATCGCACGACAACGGCCTCACCAACACTTCAAGTGGTAAGTTTCATAACTTGTGTGTTTGTACAGTTGGGAGACTTGATCTGCATGCTTAATGTTATTGAAGTTGGTTGTCAAGTTGCAGGCACCGCACCAACAAACGTGACGCAAGCGGCTCCAGGCTCGGTGACATCAGTTGTGACCACAGGCCCAGACGGAGCACCTCTGGATGAAGGTTCACAACAATCAACACTTTCCAATGCATCTGCAGGTATGATGTCTGTCTTAAGTGCTGTGAACTGGTTGTTAACAAATATGCCCTTTATATGGGCATTTAGAGTGCAAATTCTTAGGGTGCGTACACACCAACAGAGTCGAGTCAAGTTTAGTCCAATCAAGTCCAGTCAGACTCTAGAGTCAGGGGTGTTCACACCGACCGAGTTGAGTCCAATCAAGTCCAGTCAGACTCTAGAGTCATGGGTGTTCACACTGACCGAGTTGAGTCCAATCAAGTCTGCGCGAGTCCCAGTGGGTTTTTAGTACTCTCTGAACAGTGCACAAGTGAAAAACTTGCACACGATTATGTGGAGAAGGAGGCGGCGTCATAAGAGACAGAACATGTGGGCACACCCGATTAACATAAAGAGACCAGAATTCGGAATATTTAACCACTTGTATCCGGATCTGCTCGAGGATGAAGAGAAATTTCATGGCATTTTTAGAATGAATATCGGGCAGTTCTACCATCTGTCACAGTTGGCGGGAGAGAGAATACGAAAACACAACACCAACTACAGGAGGGCGATTTCACCTTAAGAACAACTTGCAATTTTTTTGAGGTATGTGCTATAAAAATCTGTAGGAGACAAGAAAGGGATTCTCGATGATATTGGAGCTACCATTTTTCTTAATTAGTGTCCTTGGAGGTATCATGATTTACTCCTATTTATCTTTATTTCTTCAATTTATATACAGGGTGTAACAGGAGGAACGGATCAGACTTCGGGAGAGTGTTCCTTATGTTAAACTATACCGAAAAACCCCAAAACACCTATATATCCAAAGTTGAACGGTTTGGGAGATAATGGCCAGTGAAGTTTGAAACTTTGACAGCTGTTACACACTTACTGATTACCAAATTCGTATTGAAACTGGCA
>Ga0123357_10013847_pt1 | contig 10494 bp, 8 predicted proteins | sample TergutEmb28metaG_FD_89873 | JGI IMG/M metagenome (GOLD analysis project Ga0123357, IMG submission 89873) | Embiratermes neotenicus P4 segment gut microbial communities from Petit-Saut dam, French Guiana - Emb289 P4 | ecosystem: Host-associated > Arthropoda: Insects > Digestive system > Gut ...
CGGCGCGCGCGGCGGCGGTGTAGTCCTCAATCGCGTCCCGATAGGCCTCGCGCAGCCCGTCGGTGGTGCGCGCCCAGGAGAACCGCTCGGCCTGCGCGCGGGCGGCCGACCCCATCGCCGCGCGGCGGCCCGGCGCGCGCAGCAGCGCGGCGATCGCGTCGGCCCAGTCGGCGGTGGCGTGCCCATCGACCAGCGCCCCGGTGCGGCCGTTGATCACCGCAGTGGGCAGCCCGCCGACGGACGCGGCCACCACCGGGGTGCCGCACGCTTGCGATTCCAGAGCGACCAGCCCGAACGACTCGTTGAAGCTGGGAATGACGGTCAGGTCGGCGGCTCGGTAATACTCGGCGAGCAGTTCTTTGCCCACCGGCGCGCGGAAACACACCGTGCCGGCCAGGCCCAGCTGCTCGGCGAGCCCGGGCAGCCAGTGCGGGTTGGCGAGTCCGTTGCCGCTGGGCGCGCCAAGCACGACCACCCGCACCCGCCGGCCGAGCTCCGGATCGATGGCGCGGATGCGCGCCGCCGCGCGCAGCAGCAGGTCGGGCGCTTTGAGCGGTTGGATGCGGCCGGCGAACAGCAACACCAGCGCGTCTGGGGGCAGGCCGAGCGCCGCGCGGCGGGCCGGTCCCGGGCGGAAGGCCGCCAGGTCCACCCCGGGCGGCACCACCGCGATGCGGCCCGCGTCGGCGTCATAGTGGTCGATCAAGGCGCGCGCCTCGGCCTCGGTGGAGGCGACCAACCGGTCGGCCTCGACGACGACCTGCTGCTCGCCGATCAGGCGGGCGTTGGGCTCGGGCACGTCATCGTCGGCGAGCGCGGCGTTCTTGACCTTGCCGAGGGTGTGCGCGGCGTGCACCAGCGGCACATGCCAGCGGTCCCGGGCCAGCCAGCCGACCTGGCCGGACAGCCAGTAATGCGAGTGGATCACGTCGTACCAGCCGGGCTCGTGGCGGGCCTCGGCGCGCAGCACGCCGGCGGTGAAGGCGCACAACTGCGCGGGGAGGTCCCGTTTGTCCACCGCGTCGAACGGTCCGGTGACGATGTGGTGGACGGTCACCCCCGGGTGCGCGACCACGGCCGGGGCCTGATCACGCGAGGTTGCCCGGGTGAAAATGTCGACCTCGATGCCGGCCTCCGCCAGTTGCTTGGCCGTCTCCATGATGTACACGTTCATGCCGCCGGCGTCGCCGCCGCCCGGCCGGTCCAGTGGAGAGGTGTGCACGCTGAGCAACGCGACGCGGTGCACGCGTTGGCTCCCTTCTTCTCGTCCCACAGCGGCGCCGAGGCGCCGGACGCCCCCGGTTCCCGCACGGTGGCCCAACATCAATACGTTACGGGCGCCCCGCGCCGCAGGCGAGCAGCGGTCCACGTGACACGTCCCACTGCGCGGCGGCGGGCACAATCACCGCCATGAGCATGACTGCGGTTAGCGCCGCCAAGCCGGTCGCCGTGGTGACCGGGGCGAGCAGTGGCATCGGCGCGGCGACCGCGCGCCGGCTGGCCGCCGAGGGGTTCGCGGTGGTCGCCGCCGCCCGTCGGCTCGACCGGCTGCAGGCGCTCGCCGACCGGGCGCCCGGCATCCGTCCGGTGCGCCTGGATGTAACCTCGGATGACTCGGTGGCCGCGCTCGCCGCCGGACTGGACGACGTCGCGGTGCTGGTGAACAACGCCGGCGGCGCGATCGGCACCGAGCCGGTGGAACTCGCCGACCCGGCCGACTGGCAGACGATGTACGAGACGAACGTGCTCGGCGTGCTGCGGGTGACCAAGGCGCTGCTGCCAGCGTTGGAGCGGGGGGCTGGCGGGCACATCGTGGTGACCGGTTCGATCGCCGGACACCTGGTTTATGAGGGCGGGGCGGGCTACACCGCCGCCAAGCACGCCGCCACCGCAGTGGTCGAGACGCTGCGGCTGGAACTGAACGGGCGCCCGATCCGAGTCACTGAGATCGCCCCCGGCATGGTGCGCACCGACGAGTTCTCGCTGGTGCGCATGCGCGGCGACCAAGCGGCGGCCGACCAGGTGTACGCCGGCGTGGCGCGACCGCTCGTCGCCGAGGACATCGCGGACTGCATCGCGTTCGCGGTCACCCGGCCAGCGCACGTGAACATCGACCTGCTCACGGTCAAGCCGCTGGCCCAGGCGGCACCGCACAAGGTGGACCGCCACTGAGGTGCATACGCAGTATGCATAGCAGTGTCCGGGCCGCCGCGGCGGGCCTCGGCTCAGCCGCAGCGGCCTCGGCTCAGAACTCGAGGTTGGGGGCGAGGCGCGGCTCGGGGCGAAGCTCGACCCCGAACTGTCGCTCGACCCCGCGTTGGATCGCCCGGGCCAGCTCCAGCAGCTCGGCGGTGGTGCCGCCGCCGCGGTTGGTCAGCGCCAGCGTGTGCTTGCTCGACACCGCCACCCGCCCCGACGGCGCCAGGTAGCCGCGCGCGAAACCGGCCCGCTCGATCAACCAGGCGGCGGCGAGCTTGACGCCGTCGTCGGCCGGCCACTGCGGGCAGTCGGCCGGCGCCAGCTCGGCCGGCACCACCGGGTTGACGAAGAACGACCCGACGCTCCACGTGTCGTGATCGGCGGGGTCGACGAGCATGCCCTTGCCCCGGCGCAACTCCAGCACCGCCGCGCGCACCTCGGCTGCCGGCGCGCTCGCGCCAAGCCCGACGCCCAGCCGTTTCGCGAGCTCGGCGTAGCGAACAGGCGCCGAGGCCGGGGACCGGCGCAGCCGGAACGTCACGTCGGTCACCAGGTACCGGTCGGTGTGCTTGAAGGCGCTGGTGCGCAGCCCGAAGCGGCACTCCGCGGGCGCCCACCGCCGGGTCGTCGCGTCGGCGCGGTCGAACACGGTCAGCGCGGTGATCGCGTCCGCCACCTCGCCGCCGTAGGCGCCGACGTTCTGCACCGGGGTGGCGCCCACCAAGCCGGGGATTCCGGACAGCGCCTCCAGGCCGGCCCAGCCATCGGCCAGCGTGGCCGCGACGAACTCGTCCCACGGCTCCCCGGCCGCCGCCGTCACCTCGTCCCCGGACCAGGCGAGGCCGCGGCTGCGCACAGCGAGCACGACGCCCGGCCAGCCCTCATCGGCCGCGACCAGGTTGCTGCCGCCGCCGATGAGCAGCAGCGGGTCGCCGACGCGGTCGGCGGCGCGCGCCGCGTCGATCAGCTCGGCGGTGCTCGTGGCGGTCACCAGCGTGGCCACCGGGCCGCCCAGGCGCAACGTGGTCAGCTCGGACAGCCGGATGGGCGCGGGACCCGGCGCCGGGCCGGCGCAGGATGGGGATGGCGCCACGTTGCGGGAGATTACGCTGCGCCTCGTGTCGACCCCGACCGGATCCGGTGCCACCGCCGGCCCGGCGCGTCCGCTCCGGGTGGCCGCCGGCTCGGCGCGTCCGCCCCGGGTGACCGCCGGCTCGGCGCGTCCGCTTCGGCTGGCCGCCGGACGGGCCCGGGCGCTCGGGCTGCCCACGCGCGGCACCACCAACCCGAACCGGCTGCGCCGCATGGACCGCTGGATCGCGGCCACGCTGGGCGGATGGTTGCGCGGCGCGGAGGATCCGCTGGTGGTCGATCTCGGCTTCGGCGCGAGCGCGGTCACCGCGGTCGAGCTGGCCGCCCGGCTGCGCCGGGAGCGCGCGGACCTACGGGTGGTCGGCGTGGAGATCGACCCCGAACGGGTCGACGCCGCGCTGGCCAGCGCCGATCCTCCCGCGTTGACCTTCGCGCGCGGCGGCTTCGAGCTGGCCGGGCTGCGGCCCGCGCTGGTGCGCGCGGCCAATGTGCTGCGGCAGTATCCTCCGGCGGACGCGGCGCAGGCGTGGCGCACCATGCGTGCGCGCCTCGCCCCCGACGGGCTGATCGTGGAGGGCACCTGCGACGAGCTGGGCCGGCGGGCGTGCTGGGTGCTGCTGGACGCCACCGGGCCGCGAACCCTAACCTTCGCCTGCCAGCTGGCCGGTTTGGGCCGGCCGAGCGAGCTCGCCGAGCGGCTGCCCAAGGCGCTGATCCACCGCAACGTGCCGGGCGAGCCGGTGCACGCCTTGCTGCGCGACCTGGACGCGGCCTGGGACGCGGCGGCCCCGCTGCGCGTGTACGGGCCGCGACAGCGCTGGCTCGCCACCTGCGCGGCGGTGCGCCAGGACTGGCCGGTGCGCGACCGGGCGGCGCGGTGGCGGCACGGCGAGCTGACCGTGGACTGGTCCGCCGTCGCCTGATCCCCGCCGCCGCCTAACCGCGCCGGCGCCTGATCCCCGCCGGCGACGACGCGGCCCGGCGTCTCGCCCGGCACAGCGGACCGCCGGTTCCGCGCCGGGCCGCCGCCACCGCGACCGGCACCGCCTCACTGCCGCGCCCGTTACGATGGCACTCGCCTTGCCGACGTGGCGCAATCCGGTAGCGCTCCCGACTTGTAATCGGGCGGTTAGGGGTTCAAGTCCCCTCGTCGGCTCAATCGGTCCTCCCAAGACGCGCCCGGGAACGCCCATCCGGGCGGGCGCGTCGCCGGCGCGCGGCGTTGCTCCGCAGCGCGATCACACCGGTCTTGGCCTCAGCCTGGGAGCGCCCACCGCCCGAGAGCTGGGTCCTCACCGGGCCTCGCCCGAAGACCCAGTGGTCACCGCTGGCCGCGCCGGGCTGAAGCTAAAGCCACGCTTCGCCGTCGCGTAGATCATCCTCGCCTGGGCAGGCGATGAGGATCTGTTCGAGCGCGGTGACGATCTTGCCGATGTCAGCTCGGGTGTGCCGATAGTTTCCCGGCATGAAAATCATTCCGTGGTGCCCAGGGCCACCGGGCGAGATCGCCTCGTGATGAAGCGGGCGGAAATCCTGCGGGTTGTGGGTGGCGACGGCTCGGTGTTCCGCGCGAGCCAGTGCGAGAACGTCAATGTCGGCGCTCGCCTCCAAAGCGTGGTTGCCGGCAATGGCGGTCACGTCATGCCCTCGCAGTTGCAGCTCCAGGGCGATCGCCGGGCTGAGCATCTCGTCGAGAAGCAGCTTCATCGGCGCACGGCGGCTCGCCCGGCCAGGTACGCGGCGTGCGCCCGGTCGGTCTCCTGACGATTCGCGTCGATCATCTGATCGATCTCGGGGGTGAACGCGCCGTAGTAATCGACCGCTGCCTGCACGAGCCCGAGCGGCATCTCCAGGTACCTGGCCGCCTCGTCCGCATCCCCGCGGTTGTCTTTGACCACCACGATGACTTCCCAGACGTCTTTGCCTGTTCCGATGAGCCGGGCGCGGCGACCGGCCGGTCCGTCGGCGAATCGGACCAACGGATGCTCATCCATCCGCAGTCCCTCCTCGACGTAGCGCTGAGCAAGGGTTCTCGGTGGGGTGTGCGCCCGAGCGGCCCGGCTGCCGAGCCGGCTGATGGTGCTTTCCGGGAGCCGCACGCTCAATGGTTGCGCCATGTAGTCCAGAGTAGCGCGCCGAACTACACTGCGAGGCGGGATCAGCCGCTCAGGTCACACCTCGTCGATCCAATCGGGAACGCGGGGGCCGCCCCCCAGCCGCTGGACCGGCGCGATCGCCGGCGCGGTCACCGGCGCCGCCGTCGGCCCGGTCCGGCGGGGTCCGGCCGACGGCGGACAGCGACCGGTCGACCAAGGTCAGCAGCAGGCAGGCCGCCGCGGTCACGACGACCAAGGTCGCGATGCGGTGCATGCCGGCGGTGTCGGCGGTCTGGCCGAAGAACGCGCTGGACGCCGCGGAAGCGATCATCGCGCCGAGGTAGGTGAACGTTCGCAGCAGCCCGGACGACGAGCCGAGCCGCGACGGCTCGGCCTGGTGGTAGACCGCGTTCTGGTTGCCCAGGCTGTTCAGCCCCTGCGGCACCCCGAAGATCACCGCGACCACGACCAGGAACCAGATCGCCGAGCCGCCGGCGAGGGCGAACAGCACCAGCGCGCCGGCCAGCTGGGTGAACGCGCCGACCACCAGCTTGCGCTTGACCTCCGGGCGCCGCCCGGTCAGCGAGGCGACCGCGACCGCCACCGCGGACAACGGCATGAGCACCAGCCCGGCCGCGGTCGCGCCCAGGTCGCGGCTGTCCTCCATCCACTGCGCGTATCCGTAGAGCATCACGTAGGAGATCGTCTGGGAGAGCACGTTGCGCGCGTAGGTGGCCAGCAGCGGTCGGTTGCCGGCCAGCAGCCGCAGGTCCAGGAACGGGGATCGGACGCGCAGCTGCCACCAGGTCAGCGCGCCGCCGGCCGCGCCCGCCACCGCCAGCAGGTACAGGTGCCCGAGGTCGGGGCTCATCAGCAGTAGCAGCAACGCCACCAGCGTCGCCGCGAACAGCGCCATCCCGAGGTAGTCGAGCGATTCGTCCCCACCGTCGCTGGAGCGGTGCGCGAACACCGCCGCCCGGCCCGGAAGATAGGCGCTGGCCAGCGCGAGGCTGGTCACGCCGAGCGGAATGTTGATCGCGAAAGTGGCGCGCCAACCGCCCAACCCGTTGAGCAACCCGCCCAGCGTCGGCCCGACGACCATGATCGTCTGCCCGGCGACGGCCAGCGCGGTGAGCACGCCGGTCGGACTGGCCAGACCGGTGCGCCGCTGCTCGACGCGGATCAGGAACATCGACGCCGGATAGGCGGCGCAGGTGCCGAAGCCGAGGATCACCCGGGCGGCGATGAGGAAGCCGAAGTCGGGCGCGAAGGCGCCAAGCAGGCCCGCCACGGTGGCGAAGACCCCGCCGGCGAGGAACAGCGGCTTGGGACCGAACAGGTCCACCAGCCGGCCGACCACGGGCTGGCCGATCGCCGTCGCCAGGTACAGCGCGGAGACCAGCCAGGCGGTGCGCGAGGTCGACACGCCGAACGCGCGCCCGATCGGCACCAGCGACACCGCGATGATCGAGGAGTTCAGCGGATTGAGGATCGTCCCAAGGATCATCGGGGTGATCAGTCGACGGTCGAACCCGGACCGCGCCCGACCCGGCTGGACGGCGTCGGTGCGACCGCGCGGACGACCGAATCCGGTCCGCGCCCGTCGGACCCGACCGGCGCCGGCGCGACCGCGCGCATGGTTGAAAAGTGTGCGAATGGTCCCGGTCTCCCCGCCGAGGGGATGCCGCTCCGGACCGCGGCGGCCCGGGACGCCCCGGCGCGCGCCCCCGCCCCCGCGCGAAGCACGGGGCGCGCGAGGCGCCGCCACAGATGATATGAGCCCGGCCCGTGGACCCCGGAACCGGCGGGGCCGCCCACCGCACGACGCGCCCGCCCCCCGCAGCACGCCTGACGGGCTCAGAACCGACCCGCCGGACCCACCGTATCCTCTGCACGTGGCCAAATCCGCTGGACCGACCAAGCCCGCCAAGCTCTCCCGCGCCGAGAAGAAAGAGGTGCGCGGCACGCTGCGCGCCTCCAAACGGGCGCGTCGGCAGGAAACCTGGAGCGGGATGAAGCAGGCGTTCGCCATCACCCGCAAGAACGACCGCCGCATGATCCCCTACGTGGTGGTCTTCGGGCTGGCCGCCGCAGCGGTGGTGTGCGTGCTGGGCTGGCTGGTCAAGTCGCCGATCTGGATGTACATCCCGATCGCGGTCTTGCTCGCCTTGCTGGTGGGGCTGCTCATCTTCACCCGACGCGCGCAGAAGTCGATGTACGCCCAGGCCGAGGGCACCCCGGGCGCCGCCGGTTGGCTGCTGCAGAACCAGCTGCGCGGGGACTGGCGGGTCACCCTGACCGTGGGCGGGAACGCGCAGTTCGACGCGGTGCACCGCGTGCTCGGCCGCCCGGGTGTGGTGATCGTGGGCGAGGGGGCGCCGAATCGCGCGCGCTCCTTGATCGCCCAGGAGAAGAAACGGGTCGCCCGTGCCGCCGGCGACACCCCGATCTATGACATGCTCGTCGGCACCGAGGAGGGCACCATCCCGCTGGGCCGGCTGAACCGGGAACTGGTCAAGCTGCCGCGAAACCTCTCCCGCGCCCAGGTCGACACGTTGGAGAAACGCCTGTCCGCGCTGGGCGCCGGCCGACCGCCCATGCCGCAAGGCCCGATCCCGACCGGCGCGAAGGTGCGCAACCTGCAGCGCACGGTGCGGCGCCGCAGCTGAGCCGACGGCCCGGCTGGAACCGCGACGTTCGTCGGCCCCGGGCGGCGGCACCGGGCGGCGGCGCCGATCACGCGGCGCTTGAGCCACCTGCGCCCCGCGCGGGGCGTAACTTGAAAGAAACATTGCAGACACCGCCCAGCAATGCCGTCCGCATACCGTTTGACAGCGGCACGGGCGGTTCCATGGGCGCCATCGCCGCGCGACAGCGGTGGGCGCGAGTTCTAGGAGGTACGGATGTTCAGCGGGCCGGAAGAGGCTTTCGCCTTTCTGCGCGACGAGGACGTGCGCTACATCGATGTGCGCTTCTGCGACCTGCCCGGGGTGCTGCAGCACTTCACCATTCCGGCCGCCGAGTTCACCGAATCAGTGCTCACCGAGGGATTGGCCTTCGACGGCTCCTCGATCCGGGGCTTCCAGCAGATCCACGAGTCAGACATGCTCCTGCTGCCAGACCTGTCCACTGCGGTCGTCGACCCGTTCCGCGCCGCCAAGACCCTTTGCGTCAACTTCTTCATCCACGATCCGCTCACCCTCGAGCCCTACAGCCGGGACCCGCGCAACGTGGCGCGCAAAGCCGAGGAGTACCTGCGGGCGTCCGGGGTCGCGGACACCGCGTTCTTCGCCCCGGAAGCCGAGTTCTACATCTTCGACTCGGTCCGCTATGACACGAACGCGCATGAGAGCTACTACCACTTGGACTCCGAGTCGGGCGCGTGGAACACCGGGCGAGAGGAGCCGGGCGGCAACCTTGGATACAAGGTCGGCTACAAAGGCGGCTATTTCCCAGTCGCGCCGTACGACCACTACAGCGACCTGCGGGACTCGATGTCCGATGCGCTGGCTCAAGTCGGCTTGCAGGTGGAGCGCGCGCACAGCGAGGTGGGCACCGGCGGTCAAACGGAGATCAACTATCGGTTCAACACGCTGCTCGCGGCCGCCGACCAGGTGATGTTATTCAAATACGTCATCAAGAATGTCGCCTGGGCGCACGGCAAGAGCGTCACGTTCATGCCCAAACCACTGTTCGAGGACAACGGGTCAGGCATGCACACGCACCAATCGTTGTGGGCCGGCGGCGAGCCGCTGTTCTACGACGAGCTGGGCTACGCGGGCCTTTCCGACACCGCCCGGCACTACATCGGCGGGCTGCTCGGTCACGCCTCCTCACTGCTCGCCTTCACCAACCCGAGCACCAATTCCTACCACCGGCTGGTGCCCGGCTACGAGGCGCCGATCAACCTGGTGTACTCGCAGCGCAACCGCTCGGCGTGCTGCCGGATCCCGCTCACCGGCAACAACCCCAAGGCCAAGCGCGTCGAGTTCCGGGTCCCCGACGCGACCGCCAACCCCTACCTGGCGTTCGCCGCGATGCTGCTCGCCGGCCTGGACGGGATCCGCAACCGGACCGAGCCGCCGACGCCCATCGACAAGGACCTCTACGAGCTGCCACCGGACGAGGCCCGTTCGGTGGCGCACGTGCCGGCGTCGCTCGACGCCGCGCTGGACGCCCTGGTGGCCGACCACGACTACCTGCTCGAGGGCGGCGTGTTCACCCCGGACCTGATCGAGACGTGGCTGGCCTACAAGCGCCAGCACGAGGTGGACGCCATCCGGCTGCGTCCGCACCCGTACGAGTTCGCGCTCTACTACGACATGTAGCCCAGACCCAGCTCAGCCGGGGCTGGCACAGGCGCCCCGACCCTGCTGGGACAAGTATGCCGGCAGCGCACGGATGGTTCGCCCGTGTCGGCTCGCCCGTGTCGGTTCGCCCGAGAGGGCTGGACGCTCCCTAATCGGTGGGTGCGCGGCGCAATCGATCCGGCATACGCTGGGCCATGCCCGGACCCTTCGCCAGCCTTCGCCAGCCTTCGCTGCGGCCAAGCCGCCGCTGCCTGACCCCCCACCGCTGCCAGGCCCATCCGGTCTCTGGCCAACTTGGTCTCCGGCCAACTTGGTCCCCGGTCCACCCGGTCCCCGGCCAACCCGGTCTCTGGCCCACCCGGTCCCCGGTCCACCCGGTCTCTGGCCCACCCGGCCCCCGGCCACCCCGGTCCACCCGGTTGACCGCGTACAGATCAACCGACATTGTCGCGGTTCTGGAGCTTTATGCGGAATTTCCTGGGTTTCCACCCGGAGGACCGGGGTCCTGGCACCACGGAATCCTGTGGTTGGGTTTTCACGCAACAGTGTCGATCTCGTTTTGGGGCGGCAGAAATTGTCGTGCCCGGCGGGTAGGTTCCGGTTATGGATGCTATTGACGACCGAACTGCTATTGGTGGGTTGGATGCTGTTGACGGCCAGCTGGTTCGTGACGTTCAGCGTGGTGTTGATGACGATCGTGTGATCGGGGAGTTGCGGGCGTTGGAGCGGGTGATCGGTGGGGCGCAGGCGGGTCAGTTGCGGTTGATCGCGAGTCTGCCGGATCCGATCCGCGACGA
>Ga0123357_10013848_pt1 | contig 10494 bp, 3 predicted proteins | sample TergutEmb28metaG_FD_89873 | JGI IMG/M metagenome (GOLD analysis project Ga0123357, IMG submission 89873) | Embiratermes neotenicus P4 segment gut microbial communities from Petit-Saut dam, French Guiana - Emb289 P4 | ecosystem: Host-associated > Arthropoda: Insects > Digestive system > Gut ...
CAAACCAGAAACTTCCCGGTTCTGTAGTCAAGTCAGTCAGCATAGCTCGCCATACACAGTCTATGTGTCAGGCGAAACGATCTGGTTATGGATCAGTTTAAGGTTAGCCGTTGATTTTTTACATGTAACGTGCATAAAAGACAAACAAATGTTGGCATTGACTTGTATATTCGACTTACCGTGGAGAGGTAGGGTCCCTCTTCAAGGTCTGTTGCTTTTTAGGGTTCCGTGAGCTAAAACAGATTTAGAAGCAGGGGCAAAAGGCACGTGTCTGAGGCCGCTTGCTTGCTGGAATTGCGTGTTCGAATCCCGTCGGGGCATGAATGTTTGTCTCTTGAGAATGTTGTGTGTTGTGCAGGTAGAGGCCTCTTCGATGGGACGATCACTCGTCCAGAGGTGTCCTAATGAGTGTGTGTGTGTCACTGTGTGATCAGCACCAACAACCCTCTACGCCTACAACTCGTAAGTAGAAGAGACAGAGATTAAAAAGTTGTCAAAGTGCGCCATTAGATGTGCCTTGTCTGCCTTTCCGCATGTACCAATTCGAGAAAGAGTGAACGGATTTCAACGAAACTTTATACCGAGATGTTTGACCTGCTACGAACATCTCTGCAAGCACCGCGGGGTTAAGTCCCTAAATGTGTATCGCAGAGGAAAATGTTTCGAACTGAAGCTGTAAGAGAAGACTAAAACCCACATTCCGCTCCAAACACATATTTTAATTACTACAGACTCTGAGATGTTTAGTATGCCAGCTAAAGATGTCGCGCCTGTATATATTTCGTAACTTGTTTGACTATCAGCGTTATCTTCTTCAATTAACTCCGTAACTATTTCAGTTGATTCTGGAATTGATATATTCATACACAGACCTTTTATGTCAAGTGGCATTAATTTCTAGTACAACTTCAGTTCTATGTTTTGCACCCTGGACGGGCGCCCTCCCCCCATGGTGCGAGAGCCCCTAGTGGACCAGGGCCTCATCACTGTCGAAGCTTCACGATCACAGACAAACACACACGCCACATTTCGGTAGAATTCCTCTGGACGAGCGATCAATCAGTCGCAGAGACCTCTGCCTGACAACACAAAACACTCACAAGACACATCCACGCCTCCGGCGTGATTCGAACCCGCAATCCCAGCAAGCGAGCGGCCGCAGATCCAAGCCTCAGACCGCGCGGCCAACATTACCAAGTGAGTCAATCTGCTGTCATACGTTTTGTGCTGTGTTTCTATAAACCGGCACTATATCATTTTGTTTTTATACCTGTTCATTCATCTCCTTATGTAATTTTGTGCTCTTCGCAAACGCACTTATTTTCTACATTTCTGGTCATTCTGCAATTATTTTTTACGCCTTTTGTGGGGGTGGGGGACCTGTTACTGTTGCAGGAAATTGAAATTCGTTATAACTGTTCTCACACACACTGTCAAACCTCAAAACCCCTTACTTTGAAAGTAAGGAGAGGTATATAAATGAATAATTCAGTCAGTAGTACGTAGGTAATAAGAAGACAAGCCACTGACACCTACATATATCGCACGGTGTTCCCTCAGGTGAAATTGTTCTAATCTAGGGGTTCACAAATTTTCCACAACCCTAGAAGACAGCTCTAAATTCTAAGAGCCAGAAGGGTGACATGAGGTAAGTTCCACACTCTAGACCCACAATTATGAAGTCTCGTTTGAACCCCATTGCTATCCGGCTGTTTCTGCTCGGTGCGTGACAACCGATACATATTCTTTTACGTAAGGGGGGGAAAATGCAATAATTGTGATGAAAAAATTGGGCATCACCGTACGAAACTTAGGTTCCAAAGTTTTAAATAAAAATTCAGATTAATTCGAGTAACGCTTTTTAGAGCAGTACGTTACAATGATATAAAATTCTAGGCAGCGTCTAGGAAAGCTAAGGTAAGACTGCTGACAACAAATAACATACTCCGTTCATGTCTGTTCTTGACTCAAGTAAGTTTTTAAGACAACTCTGAAATTTCATCGCGTTACTTTGCCCGACATGTCCCTTCATATCTCACACAAGGTGTAACTGCTGGCACTGCCATATCGTCTGTCGGGTGAAGGACCTATGGACAGAACTACTCAATTTACGTAAAGCTCTAAAATATCAAAATTCAAGGATCTTGCCAAAACAGTAATTTCACGGGCAATATACACAACATCGGACCGGAAAAAAAAGAATAAGAAATAAGTTCTCGGCAAGAATGTGTAATACGACTTGCTGTGCGTACAAACACGACTCGGCGGTTGTGGCCGATTTATGTCGCGATCGATGCAGCAGGCGACACCTGCTGCCGGAGTAAGACGCTGCAATTATTGTGTTTTTTGGAACGAGGGGCGCGCCACGTGTTCGTAATGGCAGTGCTCCGCCAGCTCAACGGAACACAAAAGACCGCGAGCGATCCGTCGAGTTCTCCGCACCCTAATCGAACTGTGTTCAGTTTCACCGCATAAAAATATGTAATGAACGGTCAAGTCACTTCGCGCACGTAATTAACTGCATTCACGTACTTCCATAAGGCAACATGACAACATTCGTTTCGCGACAACTTACAGCGAATGACTTATACCAGATGTGGGAGGGATTATGCGGGGCGTTCTCCAAATCCATTCACCCCCAAACTGAAAACGACAGCCGTCTGTCGGTAGCAATTCTTTCACTCCAAGTCTCCCATCATACTGATCAGATATTCGGACACATGTCTACATTTGTCTCTTCATCTGAATGCCGATATGCGACTTCCTCCCATACACAGTAGGCAGACAAATACATGCAGTAGGTAACACGTTTCAGGAATCTCACAAGAAATCAAAACGTCATATATATTAGACGTATATTGAGTTCAATTTCTTGAATAAACAAGTTTTCTACCCTTAGTGAGCAAGAACACAAGAATGTCTACAACAGGGGATGTAAACACACACACACACATATATATATATATATATATATATATTTACACAAAGGTAAAGTTCGCCCAAGAACAGGCCACGAAAGTCCAGAGGGGGAACAGAGGTAGAGGTGGGTGGTCAGCGTCATGCCCCGGCCGCTTTGCCCCCGGGAATGACCCGGTACCCACTGTATAGGAGGCTGGGTGAGCCTCAGGGCCAGTATGGACGGGTGCGGAAAATCTCACCCCCTACCGGGATTCGATCCTCGGACCGTCCAGCCCCGTAGCAAGCCGCTATACCGACTACGCTATATATATATATTTTCACCAAGGTCTTGTTACACTTCTTCATTTAGTGCATATAACAAGAATCTCTCACTCAACACACCGACTCCTACAACGACCCCACACATCATACATCGGATAAAAAATCCCCTGGATTTTCGATCCGCCGGTTACGATACATCTGACCACTGCCTATGACTTTAATTATTCTTGTCTTACGTTTTTATATGGCGTGCAACTACTTTCCCGAACAGCAATAAGCCATTATATCTTATGGCTGTCTTAAAGTTCTTATGACAATATATTATTCACAATAGGTATGAAAACTGAATGTTTGATATCTCAGTCTTGAATAATATTTGAGTTGTGATACGTACATCACACCTTCTGGTACATTTTGTACAGGTTGATTAGTTAAAAGCCGAATCATGTAGCTGTTGGTTCTCTACAACAAATACGAATATATTGTGTTCGGCGAATAGTTATTGATTTTTCTATACACCCAGCCCTTGTTTTACGGCCGTTCGTTTAACGCCTATTTGCTTTAACGCCCCTTGCCAACTTACACCACTTCTTCATTTGCGATCTCTCATTTTCGATTTTAACACCCTTTGGCTCGCTGCATTCTATTACGCTAATCCCTTATTTCCGATGGGAAAATTGTTTTTTTTTTATTTACGCCCACTTTTCCAGGAACGCAGCCATGTCTGGGTGTAATCAGCAAAGGAGATGATTCACATTAAGATACACGCTATCTTCATATCAGCAACACATACGAGCCTTAGTTACGGTTAGGAGCCCCAGAAAGGGACATGGATGACGTGACGTGCAGTTAAGCAATGTCATAATATCGACGCACCCAAGACAAGTTACTAATCAGACCATCTCACGGTACATGACTCCGGCTCAGTCATTAAATTTCCTATTTTAGTTGTGGACGTAGCGCGTGCAGTATTGATGGGTAATGGAATCGATAAGCAGATGTCACGGGCCGATAGCGTGTGGGAGGCACGGCCGTCCCTCCGATCACATGCAGAATTTTGGTGGGGAAATCTCTTAAAAGAAAGTGAAGAAGAAAGAATAGGACTAAAGCACGGGTGATTTTTAAACTGGGCCGATTGGACATGGAATGCCGGCTTTTGTAAAGACTGCAAGACAACTCTGGCATACCAGTGCTTACAAAATACACCATTTCAAGCTTTCGAAGCGGCGATTGTTCAGACTATAGTCCTCTGGATTTTGACGCCGTGTAGTGGTGTAGGCTGAAACTGACGTTTCGGAGAAGCAGGCTGCTTGCATTTTCGGGGTTGAAGGACTACAGCATAACATCCTTCAAAATTACCTTCTGAAGAAATATTTTATGAATACATAATGTTGTCCCACAAATATTCTGAAAGGATTTTTTTTTTGCCATTTATTAGGGAAAAAGGGGAGTAATTAAACGCACCTATATCTGGACCACCGTGGAAGGTTATCGTTCGAGAAGAAAATTTAACTGTGAGGATCATGTTATATGCGTAAGTCCCTAGCAGGAAAGATGTGTTTCTTGCAAAACCAAACAGGAATAGGACGTATAGGTGGTCAACTACTTTGCATAATGGAACACGGAAATATTGACACCTAAATGAGAAAATAAACAGCATAAGGAAAAATAATCGCTATGGAAGACTTATAACTTGCAATGTAATATTACACTAATTAATGCGTAACAGTGAATATACGTGACCAAAATCGAAGAACGTAAAATCGGATGAAAGACGTGGGTCCCACACTTATTCTTAGCAACAAAGCTTTGTTTTATCTCGTGAACACACGGAATAACAGGTATTTGTCTGCAGAAAATCCGCTACGAGCCGTTATATTTGGTGCGTGGTGTGCTACGAGTGCGACTAGGATTGTTGAGCCTATTTTGTCGTGAGACAGTAAGTTCACTGCCACACGTTCTGACAACATTTTGATCACGTGTCCGACTACGAGAAAACACTGCTCTTTGTCATAAAGACAGTGAAACAGTTCACACAGCAAACAACCCTATACTCTACTTTGAGACTGGTTTAAGTGACGGAATAAAACGTAGCAGAAGGTGCCATTCACGTTCGCCAGATCCGAACGGGTGGGATGTATTTTGTGTGTGTGTGCGTGCGTGCAATGTCGGAGGATAAAACACATTATTTTGCACTGAACACGGTCTTAAATAACGCATTCAGGATGTTGCATATTCAATTTCACAAGCACAATTTCGACACCCAACGAAAGCGTAATGCATGCCTGCAGGCAGAAGGAAATAATTTCTAGCACCTGCTTTACATATGGTGAGGAAGAAACCATAATTCAAAATTTCCATAACACTCTTTAAATGTAAGTACAGTGACCAAAATAAAAAGAGTGGAGATTGACAAATTGGAATAGTGGCGAGCGCTGCGCTGCCTGCCATCATGCAATGTGAAATGACGAATAGTATAAGCTAGATATACAAAGAAAACTAGAACAACCTTTCCTGAAATCAATTTTAAGATTTCGGAGTGGTGCTGTGAACTTGAAGTTTTCTGAATTTGCTAGCCGCAACTGGAAACATTTATGCAATATCTTCACTTCTGCAGCTCGCTCTATCCGCTTCATGACTGAAATCTCTGCCACGGACGATCTATCAACTCCACGATCAAAGTCAATGCCTTCTTACTTGGGGCCAAATCCATCCGCTTGATGACTGAAATCAATGCCTCCTCTGATGGGGCCAGATCTATGCACTTCCTGACTGTGCCCAATGCGTGCCGAGCTGGAAGAACTTATCCACTACATGACAAGAGCCAGTGCCGCCCCTCATGGGACAAGCTCCATTCAGTTCGTGATTGCGGTCAGTCCCTCCCTTACTGGGACTAAATCTATCACTTTATAAACCTCTATTTCCCTAAAAGTCAAGATAGTATTTATTGTAGTAGACTCTGGCTTTCTGGCAGTTCCCTGTCCTTTTGTCTCATGAAGCCTTGTGTGCAGTATTTTCCCGTTAATTTCGTGTTGTGATTAAGAAAGTATAATTCATATTGTTTCAATCTGTAAACTTGTATACGATGCGTCGTAGCTGAAAGTTACACCCCCCCCCCCCTCCAAAAAAAAAAAGTTTGAAAGTTGCAACAAGTGGTCAGACAGCTCTTACTTGTTCTAATTAAGTACATCTAATCAGATTACTTTCAACCGTTTTCTAAAAGTAGGGTAGCAAATAACAAACAGTCGACCAAGTTTTCGTATTCTTTTGCCACTTCTAAGAGCAGCCATGGAAGTTTTGAATTGGTGCTGCCTCAACGAGGCGTTGCAAGTTGTCACCTTCCATATGTGAAGTATTTCTTCATAACGCAGTTGTACAATAAACACTGTAACACAAACGATGTACAGTAGAATTCCACTTATCCGGACGCTGGTTATCCGTATCGCCAATTATCCGGATCGGCTGGGCCCTTCGGGTAAATTTTTCGAGAATTCTATAAAACTAACTTGCCTTGAAATTACCGGTTATCGGATCAAGTAAAATACAGTGCTGTGGCTAGAATTTCAAACCAGGCGTGGTCTAAAGGTTTAGACGCAGGTACTGTACATGATGTAAACTGCAACAGCCGAACTTCAAACTGCCATTGTAGCTTATTTTCCAAGAAAAATCCAATTATCCGGATTTTCTGCATATCCGGATGGCTCGCCGTCCCAATGAATCCGGATAAGTGGAGTTCTACCGTATAACAATGCTGGTCCCGCCTTGTCATCTAAGTATGTAGGGATCAATCATACTGTAATGCTGGGTGAATGAAAAGCAGTAAACATGCTTACCCCTGTTATGCCGTTAACTCAGTCCAAACACCAATTTAGAACTCAACTAAAAAGAAACTGTTAGCCACAGAAACACGCTATAGGTCCATGTCATTTGTAATGCAGATAACAAACCTTAATTAACCAGAAGTTTCATTTCAGGTATCCTTCATCACACAGGTTACAGAAATAGGAAGTTTTCAACTTAGGACGCTGCGAACACGCTTGTAAAAGAGAGCTTTATTTCGACCAATTCAGGCGTTTACGCGGCGTCATTAACTGAAAGCCCTGAACAAAACTGGGCAGGCAGCCCAGAACAGCAAACACCAGTACGGTCGAAGCCGATACCAGATTTAAATCCCGACGATCACGGCCAGGCATGACAACACCTGTTTTCATGGATCATGACACCTCGTCGCCATTCTTTTGACGGTCAGAAGAGAGCAGAAGTGTCCGGTTTGGACAATAATTAGTGCGCGGTAAAGCGTTCCTGAATCATGTAAAGCAGCGCAGTGTAACGTGCGGCCCACGATGTAATTTCAGACATATGAAACAAAACGTAATTGGAAAAAATTATCCTCATTCATACAAGAACATATTTCGGAAACACGTCGTAGTGCTGACAATACAACATACTCTTCATACCAAAATATAAACAAAGGTTCGTCTCATATAAAAGTAACTACCATGTCGACAACGTGTAAGTACGTGACAATACAGCCTTTCTGGGAGGAACTGTATCCATAAACAGCTCTTTTTAAAGATCAATATTGTAAATAATCCAAACAGGATTCGACTCGACAATGAAAGATTAGAGAACCGACTTCGTGTTACAGGTTTTCAAATATCTCCACACATTAAACATTTTAGTGACTAATAACCAGTGCCAGTTTTCTCATGAATGTTCTTTTTGAACAGTGGTGAGGAGTGACCACACAATTGCTAGAGGAAGTACAAATGGAACGCAAATAAAACTATTTGTATGCGCTCATTTAATTTTTCTCGGGATTTATTACACAAAAGACACAACTAAGGCCTTGTTAGATAAAATCAGTTTCATATTTTGAAATTTATTTCAAGTACGTTTCGCCGCTCAAACATTGGCGTTATTGAGGCCATGGTATTATCACTAATAACACGTGAGTAATTATATCATACTTCACGTTTTTTGAACCGTGCATTGTGATATACCTATGTAATAAGAACCAACGAAATGCACACTTTTTACATTAATGTTTTAATTTAATTATAGTGTCTTGGACATGTTTCGAACATCCAAGTGTTCATCCTCAGCAAGACTTGTACATGGCAGCTTCATGTTATTTCTTTCATGCTGAGATTAAAATAAAAGGCTATATGAATTGTCGAAGTATAAAATATTAAGTTCATAAAATATCAATAAAAGTATAAAATAGTTTTGATTTGTGGCACCATGTTGTGTCCTAAAGTGTTACATGAAAAGTTACTTTACGAGATATGATGTTGCATTTTTTCAAATACTTTTAATGTAATGTTTTTCTTGGTTAAAAAAAAAAACTTTTCATGTAACAATTTAGAACTCAACATGTTACCACTAATCAAACCCATTTTATACTATTATTGATATTTTATGAAATTAATATTTTATATTTAGACAATGCAGTTAGTCTTTTACTATAATTTCAGCATGATAGAAATACCCTAAAACTGTGTGTAAAGTCTTCCTGAGGATGAACACTTGGATGCTCGAAACATGTCTAAGAAACTATAATTAAATTAAGACATTAATGTAAAAAAAGTGTGCATGGTTCTCATTACATAATTATATCAGAAGTAAAGTAGAGCGGCTATAACGTCATGAAAAGGGCTGAATATTTTGTGCCATTATAAAGGAGTGTTGTTCTGGGGAGTACATTGTTACGGTTAACAGAGAGAAATTAATTGGTACCCAAGAATATCTGACGCTATACACAAGGAATCGCATGGAGCGATGTCGTTTTAACCGGGTTTCACTCCATTTATAATGTGGCTCGCAAACATTTTTTCTATTGATTTGGCCCTCGTGGCCAAAAGGTTGCTCATCACTGGTGTAAATGATGCACAATGCAAGAGGGACACCGTCCAGCAGGCGTTGGAATACGTACGGAAAAAGATGGGATATGCATATAATCACACTGCAAGATGTGGTCCTGACAGTGGTGCTGATGAAGATATACGAGTATTCTGGGATATTAGAGGGCGTACTGATGTTTCGAAGCAGCGTAGTGCCTCCATCTTCACGGTAATAAAGTCGATAGGGCGTAACATCCCAGAACACTTGACCCTTCATCAACACCACTGAGAGAATCTCAAATCTCTCACGGTAAAGCACTACCCACGTTTCAGGGGAGGCACGGAATCCCATGTTCATAGTAACAGTCAAAGAAGACTGGTAATCTTTGAAAATCCTGGAAGTTTACTCCTCTGACGTCGGTAGCTATTTACCAGTCGGCACGGCGTAACATCCCAAAACACTTCAATCTTCATCCAAACCGCTGTCAGAACCTCAAATCTCGAACTGAAAAGTTACCGACGTTTCGGGTAAGCGCTCATCTTCTTGGTCTAGCAGCCCAAGGAGAGTTAACCCAAGAACATGTAGGCAGAATTTACATTTATGTAGTGAACCAATAAATGCAAACCGGTAAAATATGCGGTAACATATACTATTAATCACCTACATGTTTCGGTCGCTTTTGCGACCATCATCAGTGTGCTATTAAAAAAATACCGATAAAAACATAAACAAATTGCCAAACTGCATAAGTAAAACCACGTGATTATCTCAAGCGCTCCCTATGGTTGTAAAATGTCAGATTTGTATTGTTAAAAACAGATAAAATTTGCATTGTTGCTACAAACAAATAAACCTGGGTGTGCTTATGGTGTTTGTTAGTTTCATGTAGTTGACATACACCCTTTTAAATGAGTAGAGATATGTCACTGGGGAGACCGCAGCACTCCCCTCCAAAATTTGGGCAACCACTTACCAGTCAACACGATGTTAACATCCCAGAAGACTTCCACTGTCACCATCATCTATCGTGTCCCTGAGCGCGGCAACCGTTACGCAAGCTGCATTACACGCGAAGCCTGCACCTGCCAGGAGTTACAAGACTGTTCTCCACCTGCATTTCATCTTACCTGATTACAAAAACAGCCTCGAAGTGCCGGCCTCCAGTTTCTAAGCCGGGCTCTGTATGTTAAAGACGTTACTCAACACAAAACACAACTTTTATTTTGAAAAAGGGGTAATTCTTACAAACAGAAAGAGCTGTCCTGGATTCTTTCCTCTCCTATTTCCCCGGATTATGTTTCAACTAATTTCACGTAACTCGCAGATTTCACCTCCGCCCCCCCCCCCCCCCCCCCCCCCCCACCCCCCACACACACACCACCGCACCGACCACCTCTCCCTCCACCACACAAACCACCACCCCACCACCAAACACAAAACCCAATAAATAAAGAGAGAAAGTAAGTAGAG
>Ga0123357_10013849_pt1 | contig 10494 bp, 8 predicted proteins | sample TergutEmb28metaG_FD_89873 | JGI IMG/M metagenome (GOLD analysis project Ga0123357, IMG submission 89873) | Embiratermes neotenicus P4 segment gut microbial communities from Petit-Saut dam, French Guiana - Emb289 P4 | ecosystem: Host-associated > Arthropoda: Insects > Digestive system > Gut ...
ATGTCAATACAGCAATTACTGTCACAATTATGTAGCAGCACTGCATTTTGTTGAAACAGTTGCACTGCAGCTACTGCATGCAACATTTTGAGTTATGTCTGAAGAACTGTAACAAAAGGGTGTTGCTTCTTAAAGAGAAATAAATATTGAATTTTTTTCCAACTTACAGACTTCTGATAGAAGTAAGCATTTTGCAAGCTGGCCCTGCTTCACTCAACAGAGACAGAGATTGGTTCTCAGCTTCATACTGCCAAAAGAGGAAATACCATATTTTTATTTTGGTACTTCACAACACACGTAGGGCCAGCTTCCAAATCCAGTGGGTTGTAACAAACCATAAGCCAACAGACAAAGTTCAGTATTTTTATTACTTTAACATTTTGGTGTTTCATGAATTTACACTTACATTATGAATGTATGTATGTGTGGAGATCACATTCTACACATTCTTAACATCATCATTAGCAGGCAGTAATGATGAAGTTACATTTGTAACTAACAGCACACAAGAACAATAAGCCCTCAGTTCACAACAGAAGAAAACAGCCTCATGCTTCAACCACTTCAACACTCCAAGACATATTCCTTAATCCACTCGAAAGCATTCTATGTAGGTGGACCCCAGAACAAATCTCAACACAGTACTTATGACAATTCTCATGTCCCTCCCAAGAATCAAATTCTTTCACATATGTACACCTGCAACAGACCTCACTATCCCTCCCCGCCCTTCTCCCCAAAACCTGGGCTAAATTGTCAGTGTCACCACCCCCCCCCCCTCCCAATTTTAAAACAATTTTGAAATTTTGGTCTTTTAATTTTGTATCCCTAAAGTTACACAAAAATAGGCTATCAGTTGGACAAGTGAGGAACTGTTCGATTTACAACAATGACAGAAGATTTTTCTCATTTCCAAGAGCAATCAGACTGGTTCTGGGGCCCACCCCACCTCCCATTCAATGCATAGCAGGGGGTCTTTCCACAAGGAATAACATGCCTAGGTGTGAAGCTGCCCACTGACTTCCATCTAATGGCAAGGTTAAGATATGCCTCCAAATTGTGCAAAGACAGAACTGTACTTCAGTTTATATAGATACATATTAATACTACTGTGATTTCTTGCACTTCCTGTCCACCACTGCATGACAGTCACTGTCACATTCAGTCGACACAAAACCTGTGATGGTTCTCACAAAGTGCTGTCCTGCAGTGCTCAAAATAAGCTCGTGATGGTTGATAAGAGTCATGATTATCTCATACATTAATTTACCTAACTAATTTAGCCAACAATTGTTACTGTCTTCCAATGGCATATCCCTGTACACAGTGCAACATGGTGGGACCCCAAACATCAGAATACTAAAATCTGTTGTGGGCCTTTTGGGTTTGATTCCATCCTGACTGAAGGCATTGTTCTGGATCCCCAGTATCATATCTGCAGGTAACATCACCAACAATTATAGGCCATCCCTGACTGGATATCTACACTACAGCTCTGTTCACTGGATAAGCACAGCACCACTATGCCAAAAGTGGTGTACAGGATGTGTGCAACACTGAGACTTTCAACTCCCCTTAGGCATGCCTCTGTACTTTGTACTTAGTTTCCTCACCTAATAAAAACGGAAGGCCTATGATATGACGTGCACATGTGTGTGTGTCCACATCGTGTACTGGAGATGAGGTAAAGCTCCACCTATTCTTAACCTCAGCACCAGATAAACATGAGTTATCAACTGCACACTCCAGGTCCTTTACCCCCAGGGAAGAACCTCAAACCCACTCAATATGAGGCTGGGTGGGACCCAGAGGAGATCTGGATATTTTTTAGAAGAAAATAATATTGGCCCTACCATGATTTGGACCACAGAACTTCCAGCTCACACCCTTAGTCAGTGTAACCATTATGCTACCTGACTACTCATATAAATTCAAAGGGAGACAAAATATCATAAAATATTCTGGCATTCCATTACAGCTAGATGTCATTCATTATTATGTGGTCATGCCTTACCGGCTAAAGGAAACACCATGTACCTTGTTTTGGTGTAAATACATCTGAAGGAGTGGAGCAATGACAAAGTGAAGGTCCCATACAGAACACCTTCAGATATACAATGTCAAATACATTCTTATGAATATCTTGATTTTAAGTACACGTTATGTAATGTTCTTCAGCAAATGGGCCTGAACATTAAAAATTAAAATTGAAAAAGGAAGTGATATGTAAAGACACTTGAAAAATTTGGTACAAGTGAAATATAGTGGAATATGTGCAGTACAGCAGGGCAAGTAAGGTTAGGATGAAATGTGATAAGCTAATGGAAGGTCTTGTTGGTTGCTTCAGTCACTGCGCTAGTGAAATACACAGCTGTAGAACGGAAATCACAGTTGTGATCTGCCACTGATTGTAAAATTATTTTAGTTAAATTATACCAAATAATGAAAAGTTTCATGAACTTTCCTCACCAAATAAAGAAGAATGATACGGGCGATACATGTAGCACGAATGAGGGAGAGGTACATATAGGGTTTTTCTGGGGCAACCAGAGGGAAATAAATGACTTGGAAGACCTTAGGCATGGATGGGAGGATAATATTAAACTCGAACTCTAGGAAATCGGTTTGGGACGTGCACTGCATTGATCTGGCTCAGGATGGGGACAGGTGGAATGCTGTTGTGAAAGCGGCGATGGACCTTCCGGTTCCATAAAATGCGGGCAAATTCTTGGCTAGTTAAGGAACTGTTAGCTTTACAAGAATTCCTCTGCTGCATGGAATTGTTTAAAGTATAGAATACCGAACCAGATGCGCTCATAGCGACAAGAAGTACTGCCCTGTGTTCACCAGGTGATGCAGGTCTGTGCTCCAGACAGGTTTTGGGTCAAATCCAAAATACAACTTGACATCTCCGACAACAAATTTAATGTCAAATCTGCTCATTGTCCTTCACCTGTAAAATTTGCAATGTATGAAAAGAGATGGGCATAAAATACTTCCTGTATTGACATTTTTTTTTAGACTTTCTTATATGATAATATGCGATCAAAATGGTATGTTCGTGTCTTTCAAAAGTCATTTAAATACTGTTGCACTGTCAGCCAATTCAGTAGGTTTAAAAAATAACTTCTTTAAGTTTCTTTGGCTGTAAACTTTACAATCACTTAAAATACTAAAATTGCACAATTAATTGTGTTACTATAGGCATTCTTTGTGTGAATATTTTATTTATTTTTGAAGATGGCTGTTCATAACAGCCGAAACAAGTCACAACACAATATGCAGTACAGTAACTGTAAATATTACTGACCGCTCATTTTCCTCTGTTTTTTACCAAGTGATTAAAAAATCTTACTCGTCATTTCAAATCACTCAGTAGCTGTGCAAATGTTCAAAATGTGATTGTGCCACGTCACAGCAATCTGCTGGCATCAAAGCAACATACATGGAGCAGAAGCGTTATTTTTTAGGTCTCAGTTTTTCTGTCTGATAAAAACCACAACAAAGGCGAAGAAATATTTTTCCAATAATCTAATGTATGGGGAGGTCAGACGCTATGGATTGGAAGGCTTGAAACATTTATTGTGCCAGACTATATGCAAACACTACAACCCCTCTGCTGCGGAGGGCAATGGTTGTAACGTTGGTTATGTTGAAATTAATACTGGTGGGAATGTCACTTTTGATATATGCCCATTTTTTCAGGAACACAGTCAGGGTCTACAACAAGGGATGGGTGTAATCCACTGTAAGACAGATTGTTGTTTATAAGACAAATTACTTCATTTTGTAAGATACATACATATTTCTATAATGGCGTCTTCAAGCTGTTTTTGTAAAAGAAACTTTTGAGGAATTAAGTCTTTCTTGGTGTTTTTTATACACAGAGCTGCTTGATTATGTCATATTTGTCATGCTGTGACTTCTGTTGCTCAAGATCATTCATTCGGGAGAATGTGCGCAACTTTGTGTCATTCAAACACATTGAGACCAACACTCTGCTGTCTCCAGTGTATGTGATACCAATGCACATTTGGTGTTTTGCCAGTTGGGAACTGCGGTGTGCTTTCTGACACGACGGAGGTGAGATGCTGTGTGCTGGCTTTTGTTTGTCTTATTCTGTATAGAAATTATGTGCTCAGTGATATACAGGCTTACTGGTTCAGACAGCTGGCAGACATTTACTGAAAGAATATTTGTTTTTAAGGCACTCATTGCGTGTGTTTAAAATAAATACAGCTTTGTTTGATAGATCTGTGCTTCACTTTACAGATGTAATGTGTTTTGTGAGAACTGTCCATAAGGTGAAAATCCATGAAGGTTCACGGTGTAATTATCGTGACCACTGTGCTCACCTGGCAACTCTTTATAGACCATTTTCCATAAAAGCCAACAAGTAATCCTTTAGCTATAAGCAATGCTTGTAGCTTGACCCTAGAAGATGGTACTGATAGTTGTTCCAAAACATGGGTATACAAATTATTACTGTATAGTTATCTTTATACTTTGTCACTATAATGAGCCACAAACTACAGCACAGCCAACACACACGCGTACCTCTGCCTCTCAACTCTACCACAAATCAACCATTTCGTGTGGGGAAACTTAAATAACCACACCAGACATCCGTTTAGTGAACTCCGTCTATGAATAAGAATAACTTCATCATTTTTTGTGCATACAAGAACACCAGCAAATACACAAATAGTTGCCCTTATTTCACACAGAATTACGAATATTACCATTTTGATACAACATATGTTCTTGGTAATCCAAATGACAAATGTGTAATGATCAAAAATTGCAAATGTATCCTATTTAGATTTGGCTAAACATATGATAGTTATCTCCGTTGTGGTGCATATTCCTGTGTTCTGCAATTATGTAAGCACTTTTTTTAGTGTGATATTGTTCTTACAGCTATTTTGTTGTTTGTCAGGATCACTGTCTCTCGAAGGCTAATGAGTTAATGAACTGCGTGAAGTGTTTTGTGTGTTTGTTCACTAGGGCACTTTTGTTCACCAGCCACTTGTCTTGGTTTGATATATTTCTTATAAGTTTGTCTCTCTCCCTCTTTAGTTTCCTGCAGTCATAAAGTAGGTGTTCCACTGTTTGTTCTCTGCCATTGCATGGACAGTCTGGGGACTCTATTATCTTAAAGCGGTGTAGGTAGGCCTTGGTTTTGCCGTGGGCTGTGACTATTGCTGCAAAGTTTGGTGTTAATTTAATTTTGTGTGTGTGTGTGTGTGTGTGTGTGTGAGAGAGAGAGAGAGAGAGAGAGAGAGAGAGAGAGAGAGCGCGCGCGCGTGCGTGGACACCATACAGTTCGGCATTACAGGAAGTCATTGTTATTGTGAAAGTTTTTATTCCATTGTAGAAATTGTGTTTCTTGCATATGGGGTGAATGTAACACTTTTTTGCTATGCATATTATTTTATATATAAATGTTATTTAATTACATATACACACACATGCACATGTATATATATCTGTTGTGCCTTTTTTTTCAGTACACATTTGGAGGTAACCCTAGACGGCGTTATGCTGTAGGGTGCACTTCACGGCAAAGTCCAAGTTGTTGAAATCGTTTGGGTGGCATGAGGAAGGGAGAAGGAAAATGTTTTGGGGTTTCCAAGGAATGTTGCTGTGTGTTCATGCCATAGAAGAGATTTGTATTATGTTTAATTGACCAAGTAGACATAGTTAAGTCTACCTTTACACCATTTCCATTTGTTTACTTGGTAAAAATATGACATTGCTCATTCACACCTTATAATGCATGGAAACATTTTCAAGATAAAATTACCTCTCTTGCAATATACTTTGTCATACTGTCTCAAACTTGCCACCTTGTGATTTTTACACTGTTTGCAGTAAGCCCACGCTTGTACATACATATTCACATATGTTATGTTGATGCAAATGTTGCTAATTATGACCATTTATTCATATGCTATGCAGTCCACTTTCAGTGCCAAACAGAAATCACGAACTATGTTAGCAAAAATTGATCCTTGTTTGATCAAAGATATAATATGATGCATTAAAATAAGATTTTCAGTGTTTGTTGCATTGTTCAGTATTTGAATCTGATGAAGTCAGAAATTAGGTTTCATTATTAAACATGCTTTTAAACATGGTAGGTGTTCATTATTCATGCTGGAATTGTATTGTAATCATTCATTCTTTTACAGTGCTAAATTACGGGCTGACAAAGTCGGTTGGCCCTGCACCATCGAGGATGTTGGATTCATTTATATAAAACATTTATGCTGTGATCATGTTTTGCCAACAGATTTCACAGCACCTGAAGGGAGTGGCAGTTCCATGGTGGTGGAAGTCTTTATATTTTCATTTATAACAAGTCTTTATATTTCCATTTATAACAAGTGGTGTCTGAATCGAAAGATAAATCTTCATGTGCATACAATTTCACATCATGATATATCCTACAAGAGACAGTGCTGTCAATATGGATGGTGGAAGTTGGAATGAAGTCCATACTAGTTGTTTGGTTCCTGCAAGAATGTGTGTGTGGGGAGGGTTCTGATGTGAGTAACATCTCTGCTGTATAAGAAGTATATAAGTAAATATGTGATTAGTGTTTTGAACCTCTGTCGTTTGTAATTTCTGTTCTGTGTGTGTGTGTATGTGAGAGAAAGAATTATATTATAAAATGATATATATCTTCAAGCTGTGATAACGGTGTGAATTGTTATTGACCTCTGTGTTGTTGCACCTTGAACGTTATTGTTTGCAGATAAAAGTACTGCCTCACTGGTTGATAACCAGTACTCTGCAATATAGTCCCTTGCATCATAAAATTTCCATTTATGAAGGAATAATTAGTGACATTCTGAAAGTGTGTTGATTTCTGATAAGCTTTCCATTATGCAGCATTGATATGATCAACACACATTCCATTTACTGTGTTGATGAATTGCTGAGTGTTTAGACAGTGGCTGATGTGTATATTTATATTTATGAATCTGAATACAAAATACTGTGATGAAAAGAATTTACTGTTGAAGATTTTCCCATCCTACCTGTAATTACTCATTATGAATATTAGTTTTGTCTCATGACATGTATGACACATTGTCAAATATGTTTCAGTAAAGGGAGTTCCAATAGATGTTAATGAAATCTTTGTTCACATGGACACACATTTATCCAGCAGGTGGATAAGTTCCTCTCAATGGCAAGAATTTCACGTTTATTCATTGGTTTGATACCATTAAAGACAAAGGGTCAGAGTCATGAAGTTTATGTTATGCATACACTGTGCAGTTAATACTATTCTATAAGGTAATAACAAATAATTTCACATTTATTCATTGGTTCTCTACCAGTAAAGAGTAATGAAGTTTATGGTAGGCATATTGTGCACTTAATACAATTTTATAATGTATTTACCAATAACCTACACTCATTTTTAAGTCCCAGTCATTAATGTGTGTGTTTCCATGCTGACTATTGCAGCATCACCAACACCAGGTGATGTATTATTTTCTTTCTTTGCCTTCATGTTTTTTGTGTTGTGGTCATTGTTTCTCATTGTTACACTCACGTATGACTTCTACCACGTATTGTTTCATATTTTCTGCAATTAGAATTCATACCTATATGATTCCTCTGTTCCTTTGGGACTTAGCCTATCATGGTTTTATGTATTTTGCAATAGTGAGCATCAAAATATGCCTGTCAATAAATGGCATAAATAAGAGTGTTGGTGAAATACAAAATAGCACAAAGGTTGACATGGCAGTTGGCTGTTCTACAGAGGGATTTACCATCTTTTTCGTGGTGTTAGTACAAACGTTGGGTACAGTGGCCTCAAGTTTCATGTCATCGGTATGTTACTATGGTTGATGATGCATAGATGGCACTACTTTTTTTGTTGGCCATTCTGTATCACTGAGTTTCAAATCTTATTAATAATCTGTACACTTGGGTGTAAACAGGTGGTAGAGTGTTGTATTGAATGTTTTCTGTAGTAATATAAACCTGCAGATTATTTTAAGATGATTGCAGTATATTTTTGGTACTAGGTAAGAGGAAGTTTTTATTATTGAAAATGTGTGAGAGTTGTATTGAATAATAAGGCTTTGGTTATTGATAACTGTGAGGGTGTTCAATGTGTTTGGAACATCATGTGTGTGAAGATAACTTACAGTAATAACCATTCCTCTGTATTATTTCTTTGATTAAGGTGTATAATTACTATTTTGTTTCATAATATTGCCAATAGAATGTAGAGGGTGTGCTGTGTCAGAGAGTGTTAAAACAGTGACACAAATTGTGACCTCAAGTCTTCAGGTTTTGTAGGAACCCTCAACAGTAAGTATGGTTTAGTGATTACTGATGTTCATGCTGTTACAGAATTGTATTTCATTGTTCACACAACATTATCTTCTGAGCTGAAGACATGTCATGTAATAGTAATTTGTATGAACTGTGTATGTTGCACATGTTATACAGTAATTTCTGCATTGTGTATTTTTAGGTTATATTTTAACTTTAAGCTGAATTTGTTCATCTCCATCATTTTATCAGCCGTCTTATGTTGGGTTCAGAAGAAATCAATATTTGACAAATATGTTGTAACCAACAAGGCACACAGTACATAGTTTGTTTAAGAAACGGAGTTACCCCCCATCCAGCTTGGCATCATGAAGAATCCTCCTTGAATTCTTCATCCTGTGATGAAGACCTTCATGTCCTGGTTCCTACAAAAACATATTCCACCAAGTCCAAAACCTCACTGACCAAAGAGCATATTCCACTCCAGTCAACACTTTATTACTTTCAGTCATCTCCCATGTCCACCCATTATCAGTAGAAGCAAGCACTTTTTCAAAGAAGCTGCCTCCTTTCCCCTTGGCTCTGCAAATGAAAGTGCTTCTGGTGGAGCACTCGAAATCATCAACATTCAAAGTTCTTCCCCAAAATATCAAGCTTGGCATTCTCTGAAGAGGTTGGCTTGGACAGTGGCAAAATTGACTCCATGGAAAAATAAATTGTAAGAAGGAATTCAGACCACAGAGAGTGCATTTTGCACACTTAGGAAGAAGTGCATGATGAGGAATATGAAGGAGGCTTGTTACTAGTTGCTAGTCACTATTTCCCCTACCTTCCAGATGAACCATACAGACCATTCTAAACAATGTTCGCTTTAGGACGGGCATAAATGCCCATGTGTTTTAGTACATTCAGATGCACTGTACAGACAATGTCTGATAGAGATTTTGTATGTCGTGTCATGTTTAATGAAATATCAGTCAGAGAGAACTTGTGTTCCAATCAGAAGTTTGACTGTATTGAGGGCTTTGCAGACCTTGGAAGCCATGGCTGTACAGGCAACATTGCAAATCACTGATTCACGAAAGTGCTAAGGGTGAGATGCGTGTTGATTTTTTTATAGTTCTTGATGCCTGTCACAATACGGGACTGGAAGTCATTGCCACCATGTTTGACAGTGATGCCAACAATGTTAAGGCATTATTTCTGAAACAATATATTTCTTCAGGCTTCAGGGTCAAGAAGATGGAACTATATTTGGTCCTCCTAATCTCCTTAAATGTACCTGCAACCTTGTCCTAAAACATGATGTAGCAAATGTGGAGTGTGATTATTGTGAATGGCGAGCAACTTCCTGGTATTACTAAGTGGTAGGTGGAAGGTGCATGAAGTTGACAAATGTATTGTGTATTGCCTGCTGCTGAAAGTGACCTGAGAGACACATGAGTGTGATGAAGGTTAGCTTGTCTGGGCAAGTTACAAGCAGCACAGTGGCAGAAGCTATCAACATTGGTCACAATAGGCAAGGACAACAGCACTGTGAGTTTGAATGACATGTATGCTTATCAGCAGTGCTATTATGTGGTGCTGCAGTTTGTGGCAATTGTAAAAACTGTGCAAAAATGAGCAAAGTGCATCAGGGTGCTGTGAGATTATGTTGAAAAATAATGACACCTCAGTGAAATAATTTAAGTTCATTTTGTATTTTCATGACTGACATTTAGATTATAAGTGTGTGAGGGAACCTCACTTCTCAAACATTCTTCATTACCTTTACTTTGTCAAATATGCTCTTATACAGTTATATATATATACACAGTATATAGTTGTGTTCCTGGAATTTGTTGTCTGTCGAGTAATTGGTGGTGATTTGTGCATTGACTGTTCTATAACACTGAAAGTGCTGCAGATTTGCTGTATTACTGTCTTGTGTAATGTGAAGAAAATTTCACCATTAAAACTATGAGGAGTGCTGATAAGTCCTTAGCCCGACCTACTTCCCGATATCTTGGGACAGAATCAATAGTGTCGTTGGAAAGAGGGGTCTGTTCATGTGCCGAATTGCAAGTCTTTTCTTGTTACAGAGGCTGAAAGGAAGCACGTCAGACGACGCGCGCGATTTCAACAACATGGAGACGCAAGCTGTCATAAAGTCTCAACCCCCCCCCCCCGCAAGGCAAGGCCATTCTGATA
>Ga0123357_10013850_pt1 | contig 10493 bp, 10 predicted proteins | sample TergutEmb28metaG_FD_89873 | JGI IMG/M metagenome (GOLD analysis project Ga0123357, IMG submission 89873) | Embiratermes neotenicus P4 segment gut microbial communities from Petit-Saut dam, French Guiana - Emb289 P4 | ecosystem: Host-associated > Arthropoda: Insects > Digestive system > Gut ...
CCCCCCCCACCCCCCATCTAGTAAAACGAAGTTACGGATACGTACGTTAGGTGGGAGTGACTGCCAAAAACAAGGGGTCGTTATGGAGCAGCCCAAAGGCACAGAACATGTACTTTGGTTAATGCTGCAGGCAGGACGTTGCTAATAAAAGGCTATCACATTGTAACACAGCTTCTTCTGTCCTGTCGCGTTTTTTTCGAAATTTTACAAATTACGTCAGATGTTAAGGTGCCCCTAAGAGACTACGATGGCTGAGAGTAGCTGCGAGATTGGAGGGATTTCTCTTCCGGACTGCTTCATTCGGAGGGTGGAGGCTGTACTTTCCATAGATAAATTGTTTAATATTTACCAGCCTATAGGGTGCATCATCCAAAAAATGTTTGGTGCAAGAGTTCCTTGTTGAAATCAAAGTTAGAGACTGCAAAAATACAAATTTCCTTCTGAAATTCCAGCGGACTGTATATTTTCAGTAACAAACACATACAGGGAAACTGAAAAATAGTGCCAAATCACAGCAGGCAAAGAGTGGATAAATAAATAAATGATATTAAGAAAAAAGTTCATTTTCTTTAACCTAATTAAATGGTTCGCAAAAGCATTCAATCTTAACGGAGAACTTGCGATAGTGCAACAATAAACTTGCCAGAAGAATAGACCACATTCCTGTAGACCAACTGTCCTAACGTTTTTTATTGCTTTTCTAGCAAATACCAGGAAGCTAGGTCTACCTAAAATTCTGCCACGATCGCTTCCTTCCCTATTACTGCTACTACGATACATAATATTTATTCTAACATTCGACGCTGTAATACTAGTCTCATCTAATGATAGTGTCGGTACCTGGCCAATAAACATTTATAGAACCTGCATTCATTCATTCATTCATTCATTCTATTGTCTGCTTCACGACAAGTCCACATGCTCTTCCAATGCGCTTTTTCCACAAAGGGCCATCTAGTGCTTGCTCTTTTAATTTCCTGTATTCTCATGTTTCTTTAAGGTTATCCAGTAGCTGGTTAGGCCTTCTTCCTCGCCTTCCCCAAATTCTATCTTTCCTTCAATAACATATTTTAGGAAGCATTTCCCTCGCAAGACGTGACACCCAGTTACCCTGCCTTCTGCTTATTGTACGCAGGAGATTCCTCTCTTCCTTTACTCTATGTAATACTTCTTTATTTCTCACACGATCGGTCCAACTGATCTTTCCCATCCTTCTCCAGAACCATATTTAATATCTTTCCAGGTATTTCTGATCTACTTTCCGATGTGTCAAATTTTCAGCACCATACAAGGCTCCGTTCCAGATGTAGTCATTAACTAGTTTCTTCTTTTTTCTTGTTGATTTTTTCCCCCCATGGCAATCCTGAAATTAATTTCACGTGTACGTCTTGCATCATTTGGTATCAAGCTAGTCCAATACTTGAAATATTCCGCATTCTCCAGATGTTTTTGATCTACCATACTCTGTACTAGGGATAATTGCCTTGAGATTCTAATTACCTTAGATATTTTTCACATTCATTTCCATTTCATGACACCTTACAAATTCAATTATTCAACAATCATGGCCTCTCGAATCGTTTCTTTCTTGGCCGGTAGCACAAGATCATTTGCATATTTAACAGTGCAAATTACTTGTCTTCCTACTGACAGAACTTCCATACTTGGTAACAAAAATGAGCCAAAGGAATCTTTCTTTTATGGGCCCAAAGATTTCAACGACAGTGTGTACATTAGTCACCCCTTATATATTTTTTTCTACAGTTTTAACAACATGCCTTCAGGTACTTCTTGTGCCCCGCAGTTTGAACAATACGCCACACTCTCTCATCCCTTCCCACTACGGGCCCGCAGTAGTACTTCAGTCGGTCTACCTACCGTTTACGGGCCTACACTGCCAGCAGCACTGTACAGTACGTCCACCACCTTTCTCTTTATGGGCCCACAGTATCAACAAGCTGTACTTCAGTCAGCCCACCCCTCATCAGCCCACAGTTTGAACAAAATGCTCTACGTCAATAATCCGTTACCTTTATAAGTACAGCTTTAATAACAGTGCCTACAAATTCAGTGGTCTCCTCGCTTTTTGGGCCTACAGTTTTAACAACATGCTGTATGTCAATGACCACCTGGTCGAATATTGTACAAGTCTTAATTGCCCACAAATTCTGTAAGAGGATGAATATTGCACTGCAAACCAAGACTAAGTCGAAAATATGTTTTTGCACCAGGTCAATATAAGGAATTTCATAAACAATTTTTAAGAGCCACATGACGGGCATTCTACTACGCCTCATTTGAAGCCTCAAAATATATCTTTTATACTTTGACAGAGGCCACGTAGGACGACAGGACCTGAAAATTTTGTCTTAACTCTCTCTTGTAAAATTTGGTGCGCGAAGAAAAGCAGGTTTAATTGAGTTAGGTTATAATGAAGATGTATGTATGTTGTCGTGCTCACGGTGCGCGATAACGCAATTTGACATAAAAATTAAGTAACAAATGGAAAGCAGTACACGAACTTTCACTCTGAAAGTAAGCAGTTCGTTTAGTTAGACTCTGCAGCCGAGCTGTAAGCAAAGTTACACTCAGAAACCTAGTAGTAGGCTTACGAAAAGATCGCTCTGAAACCGACTGGTAATTGCAGTCCACTACGAGAAACAGTGGTAAGATGACTGCCCCTCTCAGACCAAGGGGTAAGTAAAGTCTACTCTTGAACCTACGCGGCACGTGTAGTTTCATTCATAAATGAAGGGGAAGTGCACTTCACTAAGTGAAGTTTCACTCTAAGACTAAAAAAATTCGACCTCTAAAATTATAACGCTGGTCTAGTAGAATTTTATGGCTCGTCTTTCGTTTCGCCTGACTTTGAACAGCCACAAGAACAGTCCAACAGCTGGCGTTTGAAGCGTTTTATAACTGGATTACAGGATGTCGTTCGGGGCGGGTAGTATTTTTTCTTGTGATTCAGGATACCTAGGGTTCAAATCTCGGTCCGCAGACTGCCTAACCCCCGTAATGTTTCTGGTCATCCCCAGAAAATGTCGGGACAGTATCTCAGGAGACAACGCCTGCTAACTCTCACATCCATTCCAAATCATTATTTAGTTACGCTATTATCTGTAACTCGGTAGTTTGTAATCCGATCAACTTACAACACTGTGAAACAACCTAAAAATAAGTTTTGTAATGCTAATAATAAATAAAGTAGAAGTTCTCCATTCAATGTCGAATGAAATTGTGTAATCTGGTAGGTCACCACACCAGTGTTTCAGAGGGACGCATTGGCGCTTTCAAGCCAATACTGACAACTAGGCTAAGATAGAGGTGCGAAACCACGATTCAGTTACTTTCAATCAGCGCTTTAAAATGTTTCTTTTCACTGTAGTTTAATTTCTATTATTGGCCGACACCGTCCAAAATTGAGTAATGTCGAAATGCTGGAACATTTTTGGTTCAAATTTGTAATTACTGCGACATGCAATTCCACTAACACACCGTTTATAGTGAAGTTTTCGTGTAGTCTATGAAGCATCAGGTTTCGAATGAACGTGGAAGGCTAGAGGAAGGCCTCTAGACAAAATCCACGAGATATAACTTCAGTACGTAATGAGACAAAAGATTGGCTTCATTATCGGTTGCGTTGATCCCAAATTCTCTCTGGAAGCTTCAGATAGGAAAGTTTTTTGTCCATACCAGGCATCGAAAGACGATTCCTCGGTCCTACGACCTGCATCCTAGTCACTTGAAAAGACTACGAAGCCCTGTGTTTGTAAAAAAAATTAATTCACAAACTAAAACGTTGTTCTTTATAAGGTGGGAACGAAGAGGTTGTAGTCTTTAATTTGACATGTGTCAGAAGATTTCAAAAGCAAAAGAGGGTCTGCGAGAAATTACTTTTCCTATGGCGTCTAAAAAGGGCACGAAAGTACATATACAGGGTGATCCAGTTAAACTGGCAAGTACTAGAGAATAGTGTGTGTTATATCACAGTTTACGATTACGCAACGTGGTCTAGGGAAATGATGCAATGTAACCGTAAACCCTCAATGAAGCCCGGCTGTTCGAATATGTATGAGAATTCGCTAGTCTTTAACACAAATGTAGGGATAGTTCATTGGACAGCATCAGGCCGCCGATCAAGAACCATCGTACCAATTGATAGTGTGCTTTGTATCAACAATCAACAAATTGATTTATTATAAACACGTGCATTAATTAGTAGTTGTCCCTAAATGCTTACACACAAGTCTTAAATTTGCTCTCTATCTTCCGCTATTTTTTAGTTCGGTGAATAATTAAACATACCTTTTGACTGACTAAATAGTGACTAACGATGCAGGCAATGCTGATCGATCGCTAAGCTTAGATTGTGCAAGTACTACAGCGTAAGGCTTAGAGTCGTGCTCTGGCTTCTGTAACATAAGGAAAAACATCACTCTTAGCGGGCATCTAAATTCAAATCCAAGTTTATTTGTTTCCGGTTTTAGGATTATTGAAGGAGGGCTATACGGAGAAAAAATTCAATTAAATCTGATTCACTGCTGCTTAGACAAACCGGCTTATTTTCGTCAGCTTGAGCCTGACACAAGTTTCTAGTCGGTTTTTCAAGAAATAACCAAAGTTTAATATTGCATATTTCTTTCTTTTGGTCACGGGCTTCTCATCCGTCAGACAAACACATGGAAGATTTGGACTGTCAGCTTTATCCATATTTAGGTTAGAAACAAAAGAGTTAACACTGATTACTGAAGAGAGGTGCATAATAACTAAAGACTCTAAGCGCGTCTTCATCTTATTTCACATAAACCAGACTAATAGTCGAAAGTTCTAGTTCACTATTTTAACACTGGAAGCATTGGTCGTGTTGCAAACTACGTAACCGGGATGGATAGAGAATATATGTTTTAAAATATTACAAAATATAACCTAAGCACAGTGAAAAAGTTCGACTACGTTAATTTCTCATTAATACACAAATCTAAAGTTACGAGAAAATAATATCGCTCGTAAATCCAGTACTATCATTTCTTTAAGACTTATTTTCACAAAACTAATTCGTCTTTACAAATACGAATAAGGTATGACTAGGCTCGAGTTGCGAGATGAGAAGCACAGGACTTTATGTAAATCGTCCATTAATTTCTTTCGATTTTATACAAAACTAGAATGTGAAAAAAATGTTAGTAAACATGGCTAAGGTAATAGGCATATATTTACAACAAGTTTTTCGAGGTACAGAAATAGGATTCTGCAGCGTATTTTTTGAAAGCTAGTTTACACTTCAGGCTGGACGAAGCAAGAAATACACTTTTTACTACTTGTGTGCGGTTTTAAAAGAATCACCCTGTACAAATACTAAAAGCAAACAGAAGTCATTTTCGTAGCGGAATAGCGAAAATAATAAAAAGAAAGAAAAAGAAACACCAGAAATGCTTTATAAAAGTCAACTGTACGCCATTATGACAAATTAAACGAGAAGTTTATGGAAGGTTAGTCACTTATTTTTATTGCTGCCTCTCGTCTGACTACACCCATACAAAAGAGGCAAGTTGCACATGGACTTTCTGTATAGTTCGTGGTGTGAGTGTGACGTCACGACGGAGAAACGTCCCTTCGTGCTGCATTTCAGGTACAGAGTAAAATATTATTGCCGTATTTAAGTCAGAGTCATTATTAAAATGTACAAAGTAGATTTTGATTCGGGGACTTTTCTTGCTCCTTGTTCTTTTTACTGCTGCGGGGTTGATGGAAATCATTTTTACATTTTGATGGCGGTTCATATAACACAGTGTTTTAACGCCTATCCTGAAGGCAAGTCGGAGTTGAGAATGATGAAAGATTTAAGGTTCGTAGAACACTGACGTTTCATATTGCGGCCTTCTGTCTTATAAAACGACTTTACTTCGTTCATTAGGCTTAGATTCTTGCTTATACTGGGGAGGGGCGCGTTTTGAATCGAAGAGTATGCAACGTATATCTGCAAAACTAAGCATCACCAGAATTCCTAAAACATTGCAGTTCCTCCAGTGAAGATAAACTAAAGCCGCAAATGTCTGTAAACACCCAGGCCTCTACAATACGTGAGGTGTGACGTCCTCAGTATGATGCCGTGTAGTTAGCTAAGTGCCAACATTTCAGAGGAAATTCCTGCCTCCCTCTTCCAAGGTATGGAAAAAGACAGAGTAATTCCTACGGAACATCACGGGTCAGGGTTCAAATCTCGGCCCACAAGACGGATATTCAGTCACGTTTGTAGCAAATCACGTCAGTCAATGCAGGAAAATTATTGATCAAACATGGTAGATAACAAAGGCTCAGATCCATATCCGTATTATTCCGTTTTAGAGTTAGGCTACTGTTTTTGGCTACGTAAAGTTTGCCAATGTTTATATGAACGTTAGTAATATATCAGATTTGACAGTTTTGTTGCCAAGTGTACAATAATATCAAGGTAAAAAATTGTTTTCTTAGCTTGGCCTACTTTCATATTCTGTCTGTGCACAAACTTTCACACGCACGATGCCTAAAGTTATGAACATTACGTTAACAATTAAACAAAAATTTAATGTGATCGTATCTTCTTCTTCATCTTCTTTTTCAGCACTACAGCTCTTTACGTTTGGCCTTGGCTTCCCTCACAACACATACCAATCTGTTCCGTCCAAAGCTCTTGTTTTCCATCCTTTTATCTCCATCTTCTTCAAGTCCAATTCGATATCATCCATCCACCTTTGTCTAGGTCTTCTTTATTTTCTCCTTTCTACTCTTTGGCTTTCCAGTAACTTCTTTACTGTCGTTTCACTGTCCATTCTTACACCACGCCCAAGCCATTCCAATCTACGTACGGAAACTACAGTTACAGCATAGGAAGGTTTATATTAATTATTAATTAAATGATTCATCTTTATTCTTCAGTGACCATTTCCATGCGTTGGCCCATACTATTTTTTTTTTTTAAACTTTCCTTTCTCATGTCATTACAGCTATTTCCAGTTTATCCGTTAGGGCCCATGATTGGGCACCATTGGTCTTATTTTTGTTTTATGGATACCTACTCCTAGGGATATTTTCTTTACTAAATGTCCCAGTGCTTGGTAATATACATCGCCAGCAATAATTCTCACTTTTATCGTTGTGTTTGTTACAAACGAGAATGATACTCTACGCTGTTTCAAAATCTTTTGACCTTCAGAGAAATGACACACACGGAACGAATTACTGTGTGCTTGCTTAAATTCACTTAATTTCTCGAAAATACCAAGACTTACGTTAACATGTATCGTGCATGAAAAGTAAGTTCCATATCTCTCCGCTACTTTTTCCAAATATTTTTTGCTTCGGTAAGTATTTAATAACTAATAGTCGAGAGGCACTCAGAAACACAAGCAGATCTTAATGTACTGTAGAGTACTGACATCTACTTTCGTTTGTAACCAAAAATAAAATTTATCAAACTGTACAAAAATTGTCTAACATAAAATTCCAATTTTATCCCTCGAGTTCTTAGATGCGGATAACGACAACACAGAATGCACTCTTGCAGGTTAGGTTGCAAGGTACTATAATCCGAGGGTCGATTTTGAACTGCAACGCGGTTTATCACGTATTCTCGCTCGTTGTTACAGGCTGGAAAAAGACGTGGAACTGCGAGGGGGGGGGGGGACTCAAATATGTGTGAGATTTGTGCCAGCCCGCGAATTAGCCACGCTCCTGGGATCCCTTTGATCTCATGCACCGACTACTATCCGAGGTTGATCCCCTAAGAAAACACACCTCAGGCACATTCGCCCGTAACAAGTACGAAGGCTTACACAGGGACACTACGATGGCAACCCAAGTAAATACAAATAAGCTACGAATTAAAACAGTAAAGTAGGTAAACAAACTGGATGTATTAAATCATTGTTTATTCTATTGAAACATTTTCTGAAAATTAAGGTTTCCCGAGACGTGACGAGGTATCGTTGGGCGAGTAGGGCTAGGGGTTGGGGAAATCGTACCGTTCTTCACCTTCAGGGTCAAGCAACGTGACCCTGAAGGTGAAGAACGGTTCTGTGGTCCCTCGACACGTGAGGGCTACTCGCCGAACCACATAACGTCCCAACACAAAAATCTTCAGCAAAACCGCCCTGATAACCACAAATATCACATTTTCCGAAAACACTACATTTAGGATTTTCATGATTTACACACGTCACTTGCATTTAGGTGCTCAAATGAGAAAGGAGGAGGAGGAGGAGGAGAAAAACAAGGGGAGGGGGGGTTGTGGCATTTTTGAAGGTAGAGTAAGTTGTACAAAATTCTAGTTGTGAACACCTGAAGGTAAGATGTCACTGGGAAGACCTACATGTAGATGGCAGGGTAACATTAATGTAAATCTTAAAGAAGAAATAATTGGGTAGGTTATGTATTGCATATTTCAGGAAAGTGAGGGATGGCTGGCTGTTTTGAAGAAAGTAATGAATTTCTGTGTTTTACGGAGTGCGGGAATTTTTTTTATAGCTTTGCGATAACGACATTCTGAAAATAGCATCTGCATTCCATTGTAAAGCAAGATACTTACTCGCATTCTGTTTTCACAGCAACTATAACTGGCATCGCCAATTTTATATTAGTTTTCGACGCAAAAAATTTTCAATTATACCGTAACGGCAAATAAAATTAAATTCACTCGAGAACATAATACAGAAAGCCAGCACCAAATTTCAAAATCAGCTTGTGAGTAGTTTTTGCAATGGAACAGCCGGGCCGTTTACTCGGTCATTGTCCCTGTATTTTGTGTTTGAGAGTTTTGTTCTTATGGTATGTTACGCAGCCTTGATTGGTAGTGACCGACTTTTCGGGACAATCTACGGGAACGGTACGTTGTATCGTACGTCGTTAAATGACTATCAGTCAACGGCACATAACATCCCAGAAGTGCGAAAACCTCTTACGTAGAGCGGCGGCAGCTTCAAATGACGCATATTTCGTGTTTGATTGAAGAACTGTAAACAGCGCAAAGACTGGAAGGAATGTACACACAACTACTAACAACTTTAAACCTGATGAAGAGAAAACAAAAAAACCGAAACAAGGAAAGTAAAGGAGAGGAAGAATGTAAAAACGAAGCATGAAGCAAAGAAACTGGAGGACGGAAGGTGACTGACTACATCGATTACTTCGAAAACAAAAACCTCAAAGGTGTGAATGTTCCAAGGCTCTGCCCCTTCGTCCATCTAGGAAACGTAGGTTGGAGTTAACGCAAGGAGTTGGGAAGTTAGGTGAAGTGTTCAGAAATATACTGTTTTGAGTAGCAGCAGAGAGAACAATTTGAGAATTGCGGCGTTCCGTCTAAATTTTGATATAAACACCGAAGTATGGCGAAGAAGAAGAAAGAAGTGTGGGGCGCGTTGCCATGACAGACTATATTTAAAGAAAAAAAATAAAATGTAGCGGCTATGAGTTTTCCATAAGAGAGCCCGCTCGTCCTTCCAGTGAAAATAAATTAGAGGATACGTACAAAGTTTGGTAGCGACAAAAGCGAAGGGATAAGAATTTTGAATATGAAGTAGAGGAAAAGCCTGATAGTTTACTTGCCACTTTTGGACTGAATTATTAATTTTCTACCGGAAAGCCTGTAATATGATGAAATTTTGACAATGTTAGGAAAGTGGCTGGGAAGCACGCAGTGTATCGAGTCTTTTCGGCCCGAACTCAGTATGTACTATGGGTCCAAGGAAAGTCACAGGGAAACAAGCCGGAATGTCCTGTAAATATTATGCAAAAATTCAGTTCCTACCTCACAGAAAACACTGTCAGTTTTCATTACAACTATAAGCGTCTGAGCGATAATCATAAAAGTAAAAGACGTTTATTGTGAGAGTCATACGGTAAGCATAAGCACACCGAGTATGCAGTTACAGCTGACGATACAAATAGTTACCACTTTACCGTAGAGAGTTAAATGCTTTTTTTTATGGTATAAAGTGTTCTGCTGTACTCACAGCAATGTCATGCTCAATTTTCAGAGCTGTTTGGACAGTTGGAGGAGCCCTGAGGCTCTGTCCGACGGAATTAATTAGGATCGCTTTTAGAATTTCTTCCTTGCTCTTCCCCCACCCCCACCCCACCCCAAAACTCCCCGTTTTGCCCCATTCACTGACGTCCCCCTTATAGCCAGTTTAGTTGTATTTCCTTCACTATACAATAGAATAATCCAAACATAATCAATATTCACAAGGCGGGATATAATAAACCCCAGAAGCGCTGTCCTTCTTACGAGCCGACACTTAGCAAGTTTCAAACCCATCCAAAACAACAGAAAAGTTACAGTTTCATACCGGAAACCTCACGGTCCAAAAAAAACCGCTTAGATATGTAATTCTGGTTCGATTTATTGCAGCATTTTCATTTTCGGTAACGTCTGTAAATACCGCAAATATTTCAGTGTCAAGAACAGTTGACCAAAAGAAGCTCTCATATCAGACTTTCAACGCGTGACGGTTTAA
>Ga0123357_10013851_pt1 | contig 10493 bp, 5 predicted proteins | sample TergutEmb28metaG_FD_89873 | JGI IMG/M metagenome (GOLD analysis project Ga0123357, IMG submission 89873) | Embiratermes neotenicus P4 segment gut microbial communities from Petit-Saut dam, French Guiana - Emb289 P4 | ecosystem: Host-associated > Arthropoda: Insects > Digestive system > Gut ...
ATCAAGATATATAGAACTATAATCCTGCCCGTTGTCCTGTATGGGTGTGAAACTTGGTCGCTGATATTGAGGGAGGAACGTAGGCTGAGGGTGTTTGAGAACAAGGTGTTGAGGAGAGTATTTGGGTCTAAGAGGGACGAGGTAACAGGGTAATGGAGAAAAGTACATAATGAGGAGCTTAGGGATCTTTACTCCATACCCAATATTGTGCAGGTGGTAAAATCGAGAAGAATGAGATGGGCGGGGCATGTGGCGCGTATGGGGGAGGGGAGATGTGTGCACACGGTTCTACTGGGGAAACCTGAGCGAAAGAGACCATTGGGGAGACCTAGACCTAGATGGGAGGATAATATTAAGATGGATCTTCGGGAAGTGGGAAGGGGTGGAGACTGGATGGAGTTGGCTCAGGATAGGGACATATGGCGGGCACTTGTGAATACGGTGACGAACCTTCGGGTTCCATAAAGTGCGGGGAATTTCTTGACTAGCTGCAGAACCTGTTAGCCTCTCTAGAAGGACTCTGCTCCATGCAATAAGTAAGTAAGTAAGTGATGTGAACAGCAAAATTCATATTTACTTGTTCTGAGTCGATGAAGTCAGTAACACGGCGCCCGATGACAGGATGCAAGGTAAAGGGAGATTACCGTTCGGGTAGGGACAATGGAAATGCTGACAGGACGTCGGTGGGTGAGCCTGCTGGGTGATACCACCTTGAACAGTAGGCGTGTGGAGAAAATAATATTAAAACACATTTGAAGAAAGCGTGGACTGAATCAATTTGGCTCTGGAGGTGTAAAAGTGACGTGTGCTTGTCGACGTGGCAATGAACCTTCGCGTTCCAGGAAATCAGGAATTTCTAAACTGGCTAAGGAACTGCTGTTGTGTCAAGGACTCTGTTGCATGCGAATGTAGCACGAGGCTGTGTGAACACGACGCACTGTCGACGCGCGGCACCACACACTGCTACAGTGACGATGCATTTTGTGGTTGACTGTACGGCAGGAGCACCAACCCCCAGCAAAGCCTGGAACCCGATGGCGTAAGAAATAAACAGGAGAGCACCGCGGGAGAAGGGGTGCAGGGATGCCTCTGGGTGTAATGTCGGTCAGAAAATATGGTAATCAAAATGAGAAAGGAAGGTTGCCATCTAACCTGATCATGAAGACGACATGTCCCTCTGAAACGTAGGTAGAATTCTACCCAACTATACGGTGGCACATCCTACCTCATAGCCCTCAAAACTCCATCTCACACAACGAAGAGAACCGGGGGCACGGTGAGTGTCGACATATTGATCCATCACATTTAGCCTATAGATCTGACAAAGCAAGCTATGTGGGTGTAGACTGAACTTATCTGGCTCAGGATTCCCGCTTCACATTCTGCAGCTCTCAGGGCCACATCTCGACCCGGAAACTCTGAAGGTCCCGTGCTGTTCTAGAGCCACTCCAGTTCATCACTGGCTAACCTCCCAGTCTGGGCAACTGATGGGGGTCTATAAATAGCACAGGGATGGCAACTTCGCCGAACTTGGTGCAGTAAAACAGCGGCACCAAAACTGTGTTGCACATCACCACACATACTGAAGATAAAGTGTGGGACAGTAGGCCCAGTGGTTACCATATGTACCACTAGTTTAACAGTCAACAATTCTACGTTCTGCCCACACAGGGTATTTAAGTGTTTTGTGTGGATCTGAGAACAAACAGCGACTTTCCCATTACAGCATTAACTGGCTGGTTTTTATAACCGAGACGGAGTCTTTATTGCGCGGTACGGACTGAATTTACGTGTAATGTATCTTAACCCATCAAAGCCCAGTGGTCACTATATGTACCACCAGTTTAACATTCAGCAATTCTACGTTCTGCCCACCCAGTGTATTTACGTGTTTTGTGTGGATCTCAGAACAAACAACGATTATTTCCCTATACAACATTAACTGATGGTTTTTATAACAGGGACAGTGTTTACTGCGCGGTACAGAATTAATGTTTATATACAGTTCAGGTTAATCTGAGTTACATGTAGCGAATAGAGACGGCGTGCTGCGCTCAGATAGACTCAATATTTTATACACTTTCTCAAAAGCTGCTCGTAACAACAAGACAGCAAATGGCGCAGCACACAGATTTTACCACGCGTTCTTCAGTTGCCAAATGTCATATTGTTTCAGGGTACTATGGCCTTCGGCTTTCCCTTTCATAAATCCTACACGGCATTATGTGCAGATCTCTTGTACATAGTTTCACCCAAATCGGACATCCAGTTTGGAAAGAACGGACCGATGTTCATTAAAATGCGAAAGTATAGTATGCCTGCCGATGTGCTGGTTTTAAAGAAAAATCACGCTTGCTAGACAACTCTTTTCAAAGAATTTTAATACACAATTTCATAAAAATCTAAGGATCAGATTAGTTGCCGATATTGGGTCACAAACGGACGGACGGACGGACAGACGGAATGACGGAAACTGGTGGTACGTACAAAATTATGAAGCCCATGCCGTCTTCCCATCCTCTCGTCCCTCCCTCATTATAACGATGTTAATATAAAAAGTTTTGGCTCCTTCGTAAAATTGTGAAAAGCGACTATTATCTTCGTCATGTCTGTCCGTTCGTCCGTCCGCATGGAACAACTCGGCTCCCACTGGGAAGATTTTAGTGAAATTTGGTAGTTACTATTTTCCGAAATCTGTCAAGAAAAGTCAAGCTTCATTAAAATCTGACGAGAACAGCGGGTACTTTACATGAAGACGCATGCACATTTCTAATAATATCTCGCTGAATTCTTAGAATAAGAAATATTTCAGAAAAAAGTTGTAGAGAAAACCAAAACACGTATTTTATATTCAATATTTTTTTTTTCGAAAATCGTGCCGTTTATGAAATAATGTGGAAATATGCTGTAGAGCTGGACAGGCCACATATGACAATATGGCGCATGCGTTTTGCATGCCAGATGACTAGGGCAGCAGACACAGGCTCATACTTATTGCTTTTCCACTGCAACATTGGTTGAACGACCGCGCCTTAATCTTACGTTATACGTAAATTGCCTGTCTTGTTCACAATTTAATAGTAATTCTACTCCCGAAAAGTGCGACATACACACACCAACAAGGACACTACCAATATACGCAGCCACATAACCAATGACTCAATCGTACACTGATGAACCATAAATGACTATTTTAACAGAGTGCAACTTTAGCAAGCACGCATAATGAGCTCCCTGCAGATGGTGTGACTGCATCGAAACATGTCGGAGCTATTTTAATATAAATTTTAATATTGTTTTTAAGACAATCACTTGTGCATTCATTGGTGAATAATAAACTTCAATGAACTTTGTTAGTATTAAATCTTTGACATAAAACTTTGTCGTTAGTGTTTGCTGAATGGAAACGCCAGTGGTAACCAACCACAGTGGTAGCGCCAGTGATGTAATATGTGGTGGTTTTCATAGAATCACGGATCGTCACCACAATATGGCAACTTTCACTTGCGAAAGCCTCCCCATTTTTCGCGTCAGGATTACACACGTACCATCTAGGGCAGTATCAAGAAGGGTCGCTCAAATCAGCAGCAACATGGCCGATAATGGACTGCAGACGTTCTCGGCTAAGCCCTTTGGGACGAAGGGAGTGGCAGAGGGGAGAGGGGCTGGGGCTCTTGCCACGAGAAAATCCTCTTTGGAACGTACTAAATTCCGGAGCTAATGACTCGCAAATGGCAGTATGTGACTGAAGAAAGGTTGCGGCAAGTTTGGGCTCCAATTTAGTTTCACGATCGTAGAACACCGCACACTGAGGTAACCGTTAACAAGCAAACCCATTCCGTGTCCAGCGCACACAGCGTACTGACGTCACAACATTAACTGACTGATCTCTGTAATGGGCACTGTGCTCACTGTGAGGTACGAACTTCAGTTTCGGGTGTCTGTACAAAATAAGACAAAAGTACCTGAAATGGAGGCCTGTCTGTCTGCCTGATTGACCTAGTATCAGATACAAAACATTTCGTCGGATTTTCACGAAATTCGATGTAGGTGTACTGTAGGAAAATTGGTCGGTGAGTTTCGTGAAAATCGGTTCTTCAAGTCACACTTTACGGTAAGGTGTAAATGATTATCCATCAGGACTTTCCACATTTACTGACCGACGAGAGGGTGACTCTCCATACAGAAGATATCCAAGTAATTCCATGAAGCAGTTCCGATATACGTCACTATCGACGACGTGAATCACATTTCAGTGAGGGGCAACACTTACTGTCTGACTGACTGAAGTACTGTCCGATGTGGGTTACTCTCGGTACAACAGACAGGCACATAATGATGTTTCGCATTTGCCAGTTTCGTTAAAACTGGCACAGAAAGGCGTTACTATCGTCACGGACGTCAGTACAATAACACGTACACATGTACAGTGAATCCGTATGACATTCTGAAAGTAGAGTACTCCTTGGCAAAGTATGTGTGCTGCGTCGTGGAGGGCAACACTTGCAACCTTCTTTCGTATTTGTACACAATGTACAATATTTACCAAACGTCAGAATTTAACCGAGGAGTGTCTCAGACCTCAACTGTAGGTCTACTGTGACCCTACTGTACTGTAGCAACACAGTGCCTTCATTTTGTTAGGCGAAACTACATTATACACTCTAATGGCCTATTTAATGTTATGGGACCATTAGAGAATATTCAAACAAAATTATAGATCACAAGCAGGCAGTTAATTGCGTAACTACATTTGCTCACACACCCGCTTTCCAAAATGGCCGTTGTTACATTAGGACCAAAAACAAAAACATATTACGAAACTACGCACTGTACAGTGATCATAGCAGTTTGAAGGCCTGGAGCCAGTGTGTATTTAATGTAGCGTCTCTTGCTAATCTATATTTGTATGTCCTGTAGGACAGGAATTAGTCTCAACATCAGCACCTGCCCTTGTGCTTCGTCGATTGGCACAACAATGCAAGGCGAACTGAAAGCTGCGATCGACTAAATTCAATTAGCATATCACTGGAATTTAGTACAATTTTGGAGAGTCAATATCTGCTCCTGTTTTTACACAGCCAGTCAACGTTGCTGCTTCCACATGGTGGGAATGTCTTGAGAGCTAACACTGGACCACACAACAGAAGGACTCGACAGGCAAGAAGTTCCTCGCATCTTCTGGAACCGGAAGGTTCACCACCGTGTTCACCAGGGACCGCCAGTTGTCCCTATCCTGAGCCAGATGAATCAGTCCACATCCTATCATATACCTTTGACACCCATTTTAATATTATTATACTTAATAATCGTGTTCTTTCGCGCTAGTTTGATAAAGCATCATTAACCTAGACTGTACGTGAATAAAAATTGCCCAGATGTGGCGAGGGATTGAAGGGAAAACAACACTTTGAAACACCGGCGCAGGGAGGACGGTGTGCTGAACTGGAGGGGAGGAATGAGTTACTGTGGCTTCGAGCAGAATGCACAAGCGGTCTGTTCTGAACAAAGCAACAAAACTTCAAGAAAATCATGGGGATGACTTGTATACGTCTGTTGCTATAAGATGTTCCAAAGGACTTGGTCCAGTGGCCCAAAATTTGGCCAGTTCAAAAGCATAAGGACTGCACGAGCACGAAAATACGTGCAGCCTGTCGGTGAAGACCAAACTCAGCTGGAGTCCTTCCGCCATCTCGCGGATGTGGCCCTTCGTCACCGGTAAGTACTCCTAGGAGATGCGAAGAAAAGCAGTGCATTCGAAACGTCGTGAACGGCTTACCCAGCCAGGTAGCGCCACATGCCTGAATGCCATGAACGACTGATTCAATTCCTTACATTCCTTCACCCCTCAGTGTAATTAAAATTACCCGTCTGGAAGCCACACGAATACAATTGCGTACATGCGTACTGCAATGTACAGACACCATACATATGCATGTACTTGCTGTAAAGACTCTTGTCTTTGTAATAAGTCAATTTTTCATGCCTTTCCTTTTTATTCCTTCGATTTCACTGAAAATTAAAACTCCTAGAACACTGGACTGCAAACGTTTGCTTAATTTCGCTGTAAAAGGGAACAGCAGCTTGCATTTTCAAAACTTTGTACGTGTTTCAAACCAATGATCAAGTAACAAAATAAAAACATTTTACTAAAACGTTGGCACAGTAATTTTCCATGTATCACTTTTTTTGTACTGTAATTTAGCGCACATTGAAATTACGTCACAAACTAAGAGAAGGTGTAGCAGACATTACAAACAGACACGTTATAAATCCAACGTGCTCGCAGACCACACTTTACTTTACTTCAGTTCACTTCACTTCACCTTACTTTACTTTACTTTACTTTACTTTACTTTACTCACTCCATTGGGCAGAGTCCTTCCTGAGCAACTAACCGGCTTTCATCTAGTCAAAAAATTCCCCACACTTTAATGGAACCCGAAAGTTCAATACCGCATTCACAAGTGCCCGCCACCTGTCCCAATCCTGAGCCAGCTCGATCCAGTCCATACCCTCAGGTCGTACCAAAGTATCAGTCCAGGTCCGAGGCACGTGTTCATATTTCGTAACAAAGCCAGTTTTTATGGTGAGAAGATTTCATCACCTCGCCCAACCCCCAAGCTGGAGGGCCACCCATTGTCGGCTGTCCGCGACTGCTTATTCAACATATTCGCAGCTAACCTCCATATCTGAGGCCGTTCCACCAACCGCAACCCGAGGATGCGCCATGCGGTGCCGAAAGGGACTGAATTATCACAGCACAGATTATCCATACATACAGCACGTACCCACAAAATAACCCGTCTTGATTATGATTATTATGATGATGATAATAATAATACATTACTAAGAAGGAGAATTTCGAATTCCATTAACAAACAAAACAAACAGGTTAATATCATTTTGCAACTGACTTCAGTAATTCGGCAACATCAGAGTAACTCTCAGGAAGAAGCAGGATGCGAGAAAGATGAACCGTGTCTCATTTAACGGCGCTCTTAAATTCTAATATTATGCAGCGTCGGTGTTAGAAGAGTGAATGATTGAGTACGTAGCATTGGCGGACGGTACTGACAGGGTCAAAAGAAGTACTGGGACGAAAACCCGTCACATTGTCACTTTGGCCACCACAAATCTCACACGGATTGACCTAGGATCGAAACCGCGCCTACACGATGACAGTATGATGCATATTCGCCTCACCCAGGGCACGGGCTCAAGGAGAATACTGTGGGCGGATAATACAGCACGCATGACAGGCGATAAATGAACACAAAATGTTGGTCTGATAAGTTGAAGGAAGGCAATAACGGAGATCTAGACACAGAAGGAAAAATAATATTTAAAAAAGCACACTAAATATGGCACGAAAACGTAGAAATTTGCAACCTGTGGTGGGCTGCTGTGAACACAGTGACGAACATTCGGATTCCAAAAAATACGAGAAATTTTTTGGGCTGCTGGACGACTGTCAGCTGCTATATGCAAGGGTTAGCTAGCAAGGTACGAACACTTCGCAATCGACTGAGAGGAAGGAACTGATACCAGCACACAATGGGCCTGTTGAAAGGGGCTAATGGTGACAGAGCAGCTCAGTTACTGCGTAATTAATTCTGTTACAAAGCAACTAATCCGATTAAACCTTTCTGGTTGGTAATTATACATCTACCTGCCAACGAGGCTTCTAACCGGCCATTAAGTCAGTCAGTTACAGCTGAAAGTTGCCGATTCCTTCAAAAGCCATCGGCCAGACCGCACTGGACATACCAGCGTATGGATTTACAAAAGGAAACGGAGTTCTAATTCCTAGGGATGAAACTACAACAGGCCAACAGTTTAGTGAACTAGCCGGAAATGAACCGCTTCACACACACACGAAATATTATTCGAAAACAGAGGGCTGTCTTAAAGAGACGTAACGAACAGTCTGGCTGAGACATTTGGCGTTCCGTCGGTACGGAAATGCCTCCGACTGCTGAAGATGGGGGCCGAAGGTTCCTCCAACAGTTGGCATCTGATAGATACCAAACTAAACGGCGTCACATCCCAGATGTCAGTAACCCTAATGTACCTAACTCCGTGGGGAGCCCTTCTTGAAAAGCTGACAGTTACTCAGCCAGTCAAGAAGTAGCTCGCATTTTATAGAACTCGGGGGCTCCTTACCAAGTGACACTGTAAGCGTTCTCATTGGTGTGGATGGGGCATGATACGACAAAGTGTCCAAAATGAATAATTATTGGATATTTCCACCCTTGAAGATGACTTTCACGTTGTTCCGAAACGTCAGTTACCACATACCCAGTGATGCGGCGTCACATCCCAAAAGTGACACCCCGTTCATTACCGCCTTCACAACAGCAAATGACTCGTTCCTGTTCTCAAACGGATAAACCCAGTCCATGCCTTCCCTATTATTAGTAACCTCCCATCTACACCTTGGTCTTCCAAGTGGTTTTTTCCTTTCCCGCAAGTTTCTCCATAAAACTCCTATATACATTTTCGTATCCCCAATACATGCCAAAACCCCGTCAGTCGTATTGTCTTTGATTTTATTAATACAGCTTGGATCTGTAACCACTGTAACTGACCGTCTTCCTTTAATTTGTAACCAACCTGACTTCCTGTAACTTGTAACCACCGTAACTGTCTCCCTTTAATCTGTAATCAATGCAATTGACTGTTTACCTCCAATTTATAACCAATGTAACTGTCTTCCTTTAATTTGTAACCAACCTGACTTCCTGTAACTTGTAACCACCGTAACTGTCTCCCTTTAATCTGTAACCAATGCAATTGACTGTTTACCTCCAATTTATAACCAATGTAACTGTCTTCCTTTAATTTGTAACCATTGAAAATGACTGTTTTCCTTTAATTTGTAACCAATGTAACTGCCTGTCTTCTTGTAATTTTAACCAATGTAACTGATTTTGTGTAATCTGTAAAAACTGTGACTGTCTTCCTTTAATTTGTAACCAATGTAACTGACCTTTTTTCCTTTACTCCACAAATCTGAACAACCTGAACCTGCAGCTCTCTTACTTTATTCCCCAACAAAGGCAGCACTCTCTCACAAAGGATCACTGTACTTTTCTCACAATCCTGTCACTGGACCGTATCCTGAGTCAAATATAACCTACGTCTAAAAAAATATATGGTTTAAGTGACAAATTTGAATGGAAAGTTACACGCATAACAAAAGTGCCTTGAATAAGACACAGTGTGTAGGTACTGAATGCACCAAATATATCCACAGCTGTGTCCAGTGACGGATGTTTGTTATATTTTAGCGCTGTAATAACGGCAAATGTCGTAAACAGCTGCAGTGCTTTGCGTTCTGTCCATCCGTCCGTGTCGTAGTGTAAGCGCCTGAACCGCTGGCACACAGACAAGGCATCACATCCAGGACCTGAATCTTCAAATCCTGTTCAAAATCAACGACTTTCGCTAGAAGCTGTAGGGAAATTTAACCTTCCATGCATACCGTACCACAATCAAGCCCACTTTACATAAGCCTTCAAAGCACAGTGGTTCCACCAGGTTTAACGTTCAACAATTCTACGTTCAGCACACACAGTGCATTTATATGCTTTGTGTGGATCTGAGAACAAACAGCGATTATTTCCCTACACAACACTGACTGACTGGTTTTTATAACCAAGACGGAGTGTGTTTACTGCGCGGTACGGACTGGGTATTTATGAATAATTCAGGCTGCATCTCAGTTTCTAAAGGGGATAAAGTGCATAAACAAGCACCCAGCACACTTAACAAACAGCGAACAACACCGTTGTGACTTCATTAGTTTAATCAGTAATTACGTTACGGTGTGCGTTCTGCTGATCAACAAGACACGTGATCTAAGAACCTGTTAAAAGGCTCACACGTGTTGACACGCTGATCGTGTCTACAGCGCCAATTTACAAGGCGCTGCTTAAGGTCAAAACAGTTCCGGGCGCTGCCGGTAAGACAGTTACCGGTTTGTGTTGCTGACGATGACAAGCTTCAGCCATTACTTCATTAAAGCGAAGTCAGAGGGTAACTTGGTGTCGGAACGTACGTAGCTGCTTACTCGCCCCGCACCAAGTGGAACCAAACGGCACAGCAGCACCGCTAAAATAAATCTAAACTAACCGAAACATCACTCGTGTCAAAACACTCTACTTCACTGGAAGACATACTTGAATACTATTGCTGTTTCTGTCTAGGTTGTCGAGATACGATATAGATAACAAATCGGTATGTTTCAGGTTTCTTAGTCCTCAACCAGACCACATTTCAGTTCTTGAGGCTCAAGACATAGCAATGAGGACCACGACACTGAATGCGTCCTGTAAAACCAACTTAAGTTCTGTTCTGTCCAATGCGCCCCGTCCCACGATATTTCAAAAGGCATTGCTTTATATGAAGATTCCCAGACTTCGCCCGCTTGTCCTTCTGACACCACCACCGCCGCCGCCGCCACCGCCACCGCCACCACCACCACCACC
>Ga0123357_10013852_pt1 | contig 10493 bp, 9 predicted proteins | sample TergutEmb28metaG_FD_89873 | JGI IMG/M metagenome (GOLD analysis project Ga0123357, IMG submission 89873) | Embiratermes neotenicus P4 segment gut microbial communities from Petit-Saut dam, French Guiana - Emb289 P4 | ecosystem: Host-associated > Arthropoda: Insects > Digestive system > Gut ...
ACTATCACCAATTATTTTCACTTTATGATCATATCTGTTGATCTTGTTACCAGGAACACGTGATGAGATCTTTAGTGATGACGAAGGTGTCTTGGTTTCAACATTCGTGACTCTTCCATTAATGATAGTGGGTATTTTTTTGCCAGCACTAGGTTGAATAATGTTTTTTTTCATGGAATTTGTTGCTGATGGCCACTCACAATTACTCCTTGGATATATCTCGACAGTTTGGTTCTCAATGAGGTTAGTCAGTGGTGTGAAGCGATTTGAAGACATAGAGGATTGTTCAGTTGCCATTGCTGATACCATAGGCATTTTCTTCTTTTTGTTGAAGCTGTGTACTACTGGAATCCATTTACCACCAGCTGCTGCCATTTCAGAGTAACTCATCTTTGATGAATGTTTCGATGGCTCGTTTTCGAAGGGTTGTACATCATTTCCATTAGTGTCTGGTTCAATCCACCACGTGCTCTTAGGGGTCGCGTATGTAAGCAGTTCCTTTTGAAGAAGCTCGTTGATCATTCTCATAGAAATAAGTTCATCCAGAGCTTCTTTTAGTCGAGTTTCATGTTCACTGCAATTTTTACAAATAGCCACATCATTATTACCTTTATTTTTCACCGAAATATGAGAGGAACATTCACCACTAACTTCTATGTCCGCCATCTTGAATAACATGTTCATAGGATGTCAATATATACAACAGACTGAAAGTCCTTCAAATATACTGACTTTGACAGAGCAGAACTTCTACGAATTTTGTGTGTGTCATATCCATTGGTAACCTGAAGTACTCACAGAGGCTCCTCGGAGGCCCCTTGCCCCAGGTGGTCCAGTGGGGCCAGGAAGTCCTGGTAGCCCTCTGTCCCCTGCAGGTCCCTGAGGTCCTGGCTGACCAGTGAGTCCTGGAGGTCCTTCAGATCCTGCATCACCCTGAAAGCAAGAAATGCTGGTCACAATGGGAGCACACATTCTTGTACAAGTTGCAGTGTGATGCATTGTACACTCCCTACCTTGGGGCCATCAATGCCTGGTGCCCCTGGCTGACCCTGCGGCCCTGGGTTACCTGGTCTACCTGTATCACCTTGTGAGCCCTTAATTCCAGGCACACCAGGAGTTCCTGGTGGTCCCACTGATCCTGGCTGACCCTGTAAACAAAGGATCACACTGTCAATTGTTGTCTGCCACAAAGAGTAATCATTTGATGTGGGTGCAGTAACTTTCATAAAAATTCACATGTGCAAACCATGTTAAGCAGTGATTTCATTTAGCATTGGGTAAACAGCAAACATGTGTTCAGAGGCATCAGTGTTAATTCTGCACGCTGTTAAAAATGTGCGTTATGTGCACCGTGGGATGTTTTATGAACACAAGAAAGTACAGGCAGGTCTCATTTCACATGATTTCATTTTGCATGATTTCTCTTTAACAAGACTTTTTGAATTTGCATGATAATGTTCAGTTTAACATGATTTGGCACAGATGATCCCTGATGGCACTTTTCTTGTGTTGAAGGCTAGCAGAAAGTGATGCTACTCTCGTGCCATCTTTCACGTGTATGGATTGATTACATTGTTGATATAGTAACGTAGGTGATGTAGTTCTCTGTTCCAGCAGCATTGGCTTTTGGTACAAAATGCATGAGAAACATAAATCTACATCACCTAGTGCAATCCAAGTGAAAAATCATTGAAAGGCAATCAGTATTGATGAGAAATTAGATGTAATAAGCTGCCTTGAAAAAGGTGAATGACTTGTTGACATTAGCATATGTACAATTTATGATAATGCTGGTAGAATTACAGAAAGCACTAAGTCAGGAACTAAAATGTTTGTGTAGCAAGACAACCACAGTCCTATCAGTACAAACTGTACAAAAAACTATGGATGTGAGCCTCTTACACTTTTATTATATTATGAAAAAATATATTGTATAGAAATGTCGGTACACTATAGAGAAATGTACAGATACTCTATATACAGTAGACATATACTGTACAGGTCTTGCTCTTGCTATGAATTTAATAGTGTTCAGTAGTAATTACTTTGGGAGTGAGTGCCGAGATATAAATGAACTCACTGCAAGTCCTGGTTCCCCTGGTCGTCCTGGTGGTCCCATGAGTCCAACTTCTCCCCGTAATCCTGCCTCTCCTCGGGCTCCTTTTGCGCCTGTTAGCCCCACTAGTCCTGGAGGTCCTGACTCTCCTGGACTTCCTACATTAACAGCAGTAATTATTATCCCAAGTTCTGCATCATTGCCATGCCTGGTTTTGTTGATTTACACACAATATTTATTTCTTATAAGCTGGTAGGTTTCTGGTCCACCTGCACGCTAAATTTCAAGTGAGCAGATCCAATTTCATAAGTAATTACAGCTGAATCAAAAGCTTAATGTATGTTTCCACATAGCCTACACTTTATTTTATGTTCAACAGCAAGCTACCAAAATAAAAACTGCATATATTTCAAAGGCATATGGCCACAGATTACAGAGTTTTAGTGCCCTAGATGCCCTAGATGTAATAGTGATAATGTGGTTGCCAATCTAACAAATTCATTGATCTGCCATGTTATTAACGTTTGTAGTGAAGAAACAAGTACAAGGTTCATATGCCCTGGAATGGCGTAACATTTTTGCCAGAGTAGTATCGTGAAAATAGCAGAATGGTTTGAAATCTGAAATGGCTGACAGAAAGACATGTTTGTGCATGCGCACTCTCTCACTCACACACACACACACACACACAGCATGGTAATCTCATAAACCCTATGCCTTTTCTTTATCAACAGATAGTAAGATGAAAATATTTTGCATGAAGAGTAGGGTGAATTCAATGTAATTTTCTGATGCCTGTTGTATGACAAAATTAAAAGGAAAAATTGTAGTTCCCAAACAAGTGAATTGTCTGCCATTTAGTTCTCATCAGCACATAAAACCACCAGTCACGTATATGATTCATAGAACAAATGTCATGTACATTCCTTAACTCATCTTCCTTACCTGCAGAGCCGGGATTTCCTTGCTCACCCTTCATTCCAGGGAATCCTCTCTCTCCCTTCATGCCAGGTAAGCCTACCAACCCCTGCAACAGAAGCAATGAAGTTAGACCTTTCCATCAGGGATATCACCTACAATTATTTCACTAGAAAACCTGAACCGTTCATATTCTGTGTGTCTGACTATGAAGAAGTATAGAAAGCTCCCATGGAGAAAAGATTTTGAGTCTCATTTTTCATATATTTAGTGACATGGATTTTTGTAGACTCTCATTATGTATTCCAGCAACATAAAATTTATGGTCAATTTCAAATTTTTCTGATTATTATACATTACAATTAGGATAACCTGGTGTCTGTGTTTAGTCCCTCACCTAGCATTGAAAGAAGTGCATGAAACTGGATCTGTTTCCATCCTCAGGTCATATACTTCCTTGGGTGCAAAGTAAAGAAACAGGTCCAGTTTCTGAAATGTTTGACATGAGTTGGGATGAAACTGTATGAGGACCAAGATTTGTAGTCTTCACCAACTGTTAACATAGTGATCAAATTAAGATGATGAGATGGCAGGATGTGTAATCATTTCACATGCTTTACTGGACATTGTACAGTACAAATATTCCCTCAAGCTGGAAGCATGCTTTTAATTGTTTGCTTAATCCTATATGCCACTGTGAGTGTAGTGACAATTTTATATGGAGACTGAAAAGAACTGCTGTTTTCCAGTGACCCACTGGAATTAAACATGATCTGATTTTCCACAGGACAGTGGTACTGCCTACTTTGACTTTCAGTGATATGCTATTTTGCATGCAGGGCTTATCCATGGTTATTGTCTGGTTCTCAGAATAAAGAGGGACTGTTTTTCAATGAACATATTCAATTGACTTCTCTGTAATAGACAAACAGATTTTCCTTGCATGTAGAAACCAAACATTTGATGACTTACGGTGATCTTCATCCTTTCTTTGTTTCAACAGGTTTTCTGAACTGATGCCCAGACTGATACACCTAGCACTTGGATGACAGTGATTTAACAAACTGGCACAGGCACAGTCATAGGACGGCTTCATTTTTTGTTCCATGTCCTTCTATGTGGTTAATTGGGAAATAATATTCCATTGTACTGACAATGATAAACGTTAAGAAGCAGACACATGGTGTAAGTGTTACACATTAAAACTGTGGCATACTTGTGAGCCTGGAAATCCTTGCAGTCCTTGAGGTCCAGTGGGACCTCGTTCTCCAGGACTTCCAGGAGCTCCTAGCTCACCAGGGGGTCCAGGTGGTCCCGTATCACCCCGTTCTGCTGGCTCCCCTGGGGGGCCCTGAGCACCAACCTGCCCCTGAGGACCCCTCTCCCCCTGCCGACCTGCAAATAGTCAAAAGATATTTCTATTGAAGAGTCAGACAGAGAACATGTTTACGATACATTATTTTGTGTTGTTTTAAACTCTGATTTTAACCGACACAGGCAGTACTACCGCATCCACATACCAGCATGGATTTATAAATACTGCACTATATGTTTCAGACTCACAATAAATAAAGAAATGAATACACACACATATGCACATATGAACATATGCACATACATGCATACCCACATAATTTTAGAACTGTGGACATCTGGGAAAATCCAGTAGATAATAATAGTGGAGCATTACTAGTGCAAACGGCAGGAAGATTACTGTAAATGCTTAACAAGAAGTGACATGCTGTGTAACAAGGACATAGACTTCTCTGTATTTTGTGACCATTTTTGAGGTACATGTATATATGAATATAGACAAGTCTTATCAGGGTTATGTGACAGATCTACCACTGTTGCACATAAAACTGTATAATGTTAAAAACAGAATTACAATTTTAACATAAAATTTCTTTTCACGTGTTTTTTTATATATATTAGCATCATGTAAAATTATTAACTTGAATGCACATTTAAAAAAAAATTGGTTTTAACCTTTCAGTTAATTGTCAGCATGAAGCACATTAGTGCATAGAATTGATGATAATATTCCTGAGGATGACACGATCATGTCAAAACGTGTAGTGTATATATTGTATGACTGTAATCTCAATGAACTTATATCTCAGACTGACACATACTTGTACGTTATTGATTGAAACTACAATATGATACAGAAATATCTAGTTAGGTCCTGTGAATTAAATACATGTGTTTGTTAAAACTGTCCAATACCTTCAAATACCATGTCTTCACATTTTGTTAACTGTCATTCACAAAAATGATATAATACAAAATTTTCTAACTCATATACATGGCTGATCAACGTGAATATTGTTACAAATGTCTGTGTTACATAAACCATGGACAGTTTCTTGTTCAGCTGAGCGAATATCAATTTACAAAGCGCTCTGTTAACAGTGTGGAAACTAACACCTGGTTGTCCATCAGTTTGAATAACTTAAATGGTAGGGTAAGGGGCAGAATTATGATGAAACTAATGACGCTTAAGTTTCAGGGCACCTCACTTGCATGGAATCCTTCCAAGGCCCTGGGAGGGACCCTAAATAAATATTAACTTTTATACCTAATTCTGTATTCATAATTTTGTATTCTTTTTTATAAAGAAGGCCTCCCAAAACTGCATAAGCTGTAGGCCCTACAAAACCTGTATCTGCCACTGGGTACAGTTGATGTGTTAGCAAGCCACCTGAATATGTTTACATATGTCATTTTGCAAATGTGTATTTTTAAGTATATACATCATGTGTCAGAATGAACAGATAGTGACTATTTTTACTGTCAGACATTTATTGTACATAAGGCACCTACCTGGAGGCCCCTCAGGTCCAACAGGTCCCAGTGCACCCCTCTCACCCTTCTCTCCAGGCAATCCTGGCAACCCCCTTGTACCAGGCAGACCCTAATGGAAACATGGCATAACAAGTTCAGCACTTACCAGTACCATACTGTACCTTGCATAGTTTGACTACGGACAGGCTCTACATACCTTCATTTCATTTTGGAACAGAACACAGTTATGTCATATAAGCTTATTGTACATGTCTATCATTCTACATAGAAAGTGGATTGCAGGATGTGGGTCTGGATCTATCTGGCTCAGGATAATGACCACTGGAAGAATCTTAGGAACATGTTAAGGATTCTTCAGGTGCCACACACTGCAGAATTTCTTGACTCACTGAGTAACTATTAGCCTCTCGAGGTCTCTGCTCCATTAAGTTAGTTCACTCATTGTCCTAGGTCATAATATAAAAGCCACAAACTTCTGCAAATGTGTTCTATTGCTATTCTCAGATGAATAAGGTATTAATAAATTTATATTTTGCTAGGTTTCTCAGTAGAGCTAATGTGTGGGTCATGACAGCGTGTAACTAGGGGCCCAACAGAGTATACATTTCTTTACATGCTTGCTGTTTGAAGATTGAAATAGAACCAATTCCTGAGAGGGTGTGGTTCTTGTATTAAGTATTAGATCTGTAAATAAAGTCTAAAAAAATTCTGTAACAATGTCAACTTGAAACTCAGTTTATACGACCATATTATTTTAAGCAGCTTCATAAAATATGTAACAATGCATGCAATATCTGATTGGCTTTTTGAGCACCTTACATCAACAGCTGTGAATTATGTGGTACTTCCATGTACAGCCACAAGGTATGTGTTTGAACAGACACACATCTCTATACTCACAACACCAGTAACTTCCCACCCAATGAGCACATAATAAACCTGGAGTTCAGAAGATTTTAGGTATTATGTAGAGAAGATTGTCATTATGTGCATAGGGATAAATCACTACACCATGTAAAAAACCTCAACATTTTTCAATCTTATTGAGCACTTTTCCCATTTCAGTAATATAATTTCTATGTCTGATGAGAAATGAGGCGGGCTTTTTGCTGACAATTTATGATGTTACTGGGAACCAATAAATTGACAGTCTGTATAAGTGAGCTGCTAAACAATTATGACCGGTGATTAGTTGGAAATTTTCCACTACATGTCCAATTAGAAAATCAGGAATTATATTTCTGTTCTCCACCATTGTCTTCCAGGGTTTGGGCTGGTTTTCAGTGGCATAATATCTTGCAAAGTCAGCTTGGATATTTCTTTTTACCCTTAATTTGGCAGAATGAAGTGCATTAAACAGAGATGTTTTGCTGATTCTTGTACCCTTCTTCACGAAGCAACCTGCAATTTTGATGGATGTTATTCTGTTGTGTTTTCAATAGTAAACAAGTAAACAGTCAAATTGCCACCCAATACAACTGTGTATTTTATACAATTATAGGTAAGCTACAATTTCAGTCCCCTTGGACCATCATCAGGTTTCTGTATAAAATTTTTTTTTAAATAAAGGTAAAAGCATAACCATGAATATAAAATCTCTTTGTGAAATCTCACAGTTATATATCATTTATTACAACTGTAATTTTCTTTTACTACAAAGTTTATTAAAGTATATAGTACTGTTACACTAAAAATCTTCCTTTTTAACCCTTTAAACGCTGTGTTAAATCTCATCTGCCATTTGCTTGCATTATTAGGAGCTCACCCTATACTCCACATAAACAGGATAAGGGTTAAATTCTTATACTGACTGATATAAGCTTGACTAGCCGTCATCAACATGATGGATGTCATTCTATTGAATTTACAAGATCAACAAATAAACAGTCAAATTACCATCTAACACAACTGTATGTTTTATACTATTAGAGGTAAGCTACAAGTTCCAGTCCACTTGGACCATTATTAGGATTTTGTACAACGTTTTTAAAATAATGGTAAAAGCCCAGAACAGATTTGACAGTTACATGTCATTTACTACAATACATGACATCTCTGTCCATTTTCTTTACTTCTTGAAGGAGGTCTATTCAAGAATTGACTCTGATGCAGTCTTAAGGGCAAAGCACCAATAGGAGTTTTTCAGGTCCTGCCTGCAGCATATACTTTTGTCATAGCAGCATAAATTTTTGCATGAAGTCCTTTGGGTTTTGAGATTTATATTTTTATATTTGTAGTGGGAACAGCAGTTATTGTGAGGCAGGTGTTCCAATATTTTTCTCTCAATTTTTAAAGGGTTGTTCACAGTGAGCACGTCAACAGATGTGAGTGGAGTCAATTTGAGTCTCAGAGCCTCAGTTTGTATCACTTATAACTTGTTGACAGTAGCTAGTGTTGCTGTTATCAGTGCCTCACAGCCACACTAAAGGGAAGGTTTCATACATGCTTTACATGTACCAAACAGTATGGATCTTGAACTATCTGATTTTCTTCCTGCCATCCACTTCAAGACACTGTTTTTCCTTACCTTTTCAAACTGCTTTCTGTATGGGGTTTCTCCATGTCAGTCTGTCCAAATACATTCCTACTTATTTTGCAACATGTGTTTCTACAGATGGTCTGTCTGATAAAATACATCCTGTGGGAAAACTTGACATAGATGAAATGTTAATGTTATTTGAGGATAAAGTCCTATTAACCAGAAGCTGACATAATGTGGCTGTCTGAGTTTTAAAGTAAGTGCAATCTGGGTCTAGTTAAAGACTTGATTATTGCCATGTTCATATGACCATACTTACCACCAATCCTAATGGTCCTGAGTGTCCTTTGTCACCCTTTGTTCCAGGAGGTCCCTGCAATGATGGAATTAATAAATTCAGCCTTTGGGAGGAAATACCATTAAGAATATAGTGGGAAAATAAAGCGATAAGGTATTGATAAGGAAGCAAAGGTTTTGAAAATGGATAAACTGAAAATAGTGAAGACAGGAAGATGGATGAGGGGAACAATAATGAGACCAAAAAGAAAATCAGACGTAAAGAACAGTATAAATTTGAAAAGCATAAAGGACAATTTATCTCTTAATTGAAACACAAAATTTAAATCACAAAATAATGTAAATGAATGGTTGAACTCCTCCAAATTTTGGAGAGCCTAAATTCAAATCTTGACCAGGAGAATGCCCTACTCTGGTTGGGGGTTTCTATGGATATCCTCAGTCCTTCAAGAAAGTTTTGGATATATTATCTTAAATTTGCCCATAACCACTTCCTTCCATATTCTTTCCACTTCCTTACTTTCCAATCCCACCACTCAGTGCCACATATTCTGAGCTACCATCAGTATCTTTAAATAATTACTATAGAAAAATACTAAAATATGTTGACAGAGGAAACTGCTTGCACTTACTGGCAATCCATCAGGTCCTTGAGATCCAACCTCACCACGAGGTCCAGGTCCCCCAGGGGGTCCCACTGGGCCCCTTTCCCCTGGGAACCCCCTCTCGCCCCTTCCTCCAGCTGACCCTGGTAAACCTGGTGGGCCCGGCAGACCTGACTCTCCATCCTTTCCAGCCGTTCCAGGGTTTCCTGGGGCTCCTGGTACACCCTGCAACACAGCAACAGATTATAACTCCAAAATAAATTCACTTTATCTTTGCAAAGCAGCATATTTGACTGCCAATAAATGGTGCCATAACATAGGATCCCATATGCACGTGATCTGGCAGTTGAGGAGACTGGGTCTGGTTACCAGCTTTCCACATTTACTTTTGTACAGTTTGTTTATCAATGATGCAGGAAAAAGAATGGCACTGGTGACATGTGGCATACATAAGATAGTAAAAAGAAAATCTGTTTGGAATAATATATGCAAATATCAGAAACTTATTCTGCACATATGTCTGCACAGGACAGGTTGGCATGGAAAAAAACAATATGTTTTCTTGTTGTCTTTGTCTAAATAAACTCTGTACATTTTTATAAGAGTTTGATATTTGAATCCTTTTTTTTGGGTTTTCAAATATGTGCCTTTTGTTCCCCTCCTGATTACCTTCTTGTTTAATTCTTTGTGAATCAGAATATTGCACAAAAGGGCATAGTAATGTTAGTAGTCTGGGTGGGACACTTCTACCAGTAACTGTAAAGAGTTTGGAATTAATGCACTACACCATCTTCTATTCCTTCAGTAACTGATACAAATTAGTAAATACGTTATTGGAATGGAATCAAAAATTAGAAAGTACACTGTCTTCTTATGCCAAAAGTTCAGGAGGGTTCGGTCTTAGGTCCACTGCTATTCCTCATATATGTCAATGACTTGCCCAAAACAGTAAATGATAAAACTGTACCCATATTGTTCGCCGATGATACAAGTATAATAGTAAAAATTTCTAATTCGAAAGATTTTCAAACCAATATGGTCACAGCTTTTCACTGCATAAATAAATGGTTTAAAGTAAATCTACTTTCTATAAACATTGACAAAACTCATTACATTCAATTTAAGACCAAAAACAAGCCCACGCATGATATAAACGTTGTTTGTAATGATAACCTAATAACAACTCTACCTCAAACTAAATTTCTGCGCATATATATACACGATACAATAAACTGGAGTTGCCACATTGAATATATTATCCCAAAACTAAGTTCAGCTTGTTACGTGATGAGGAGTATTAGACCATTTATGTCCCTCAATACTTTGAAAA
>Ga0123357_10013855_pt1 | contig 10492 bp, 10 predicted proteins | sample TergutEmb28metaG_FD_89873 | JGI IMG/M metagenome (GOLD analysis project Ga0123357, IMG submission 89873) | Embiratermes neotenicus P4 segment gut microbial communities from Petit-Saut dam, French Guiana - Emb289 P4 | ecosystem: Host-associated > Arthropoda: Insects > Digestive system > Gut ...
GAAAACCGCCACAGATCCCATGTTTTGGCTATGAAAAGACCTTCTAAACGACAGCTCCAGCCTGCTCAGAGGGCTTTAGAGGAGGGTTTTGTATGTGTTCAATCTGCTGGGGAATTTAGGTTATAAGAAGACGTTTGGGCCGGACTATGATGTCCGACCCTCTTGCTATGCTTTAAATATCAAGCAGCACGTACAGAGGAGCACTCATGGCACGCACCGTCCCCAGTTCGTATCAACAGCAGGCAAGCCGCGCGTTTGGCCAGCTGGTCCGCGGCATCAATGACGCGCAACTGCGGGCGCTTATGCGCGCGGTCTTTTACCGCGCGGGTCGCTATCAGGCGTTCTGTCAGGCTCCTCTGGCTGCGACGGGCGCCGATGCATGCGCTGGCAGCGCGATCCGGCACGCGATACGCTCTGGCAGGCTTCTGCGCGCGGTTGCCGGCAGTTTTGCGCCGCAGACGCGCGACCTGATGCTGGCGGCGACCCTGCTTATGGGAGTGGGCGCGATCGAAGCCTTTGAGGCGCAGGGGAGTCCGCGCCTGACACCGCGCGGGCGGCTGTATCCGGTGGCGGTACTCTCGACGCTGATCGTCCACGACGTGCGCTGCACGATTGATCGCAACAAGCGTGAGGCTTTGGAGGGGCTCATCCTGCGGGCGGCCGCCTTTGCGGGGGAGCCCGGTGTGCCAGCGCCTGAGGAGCTTGGGGCAGGCGAGTTTTTGCAGCACGAGGGCCGTGTGGTGGCGCTTTGCGTGCAGCTCGATCGTTTTGCAGAGACCGCACAGCCAGCTTCGCTTGCGGTAAGATGGTCACAGCCAACATCAGAGCGCCGCAGCGCGCAGAGAGGCACTGCGACGCTGCGGCAGCAACCAGCTCCGCATCTGACGTTGGTTGGTCAACGGCGAAAGGAAGATGATGACAACACGATTGAACCCCGGCTTGCCGCAGGCTGAGATAGGGATCTTTGGCGGGAGCGGTTTTTACGAGCTGCTTGAGGACGCGACTGAATACAAAATATGGACGCCGTATGGCGAGCCGTCAGATACCGTGGCGGTTGGTGAGCTGGGTGGGCGCAGTGTCGCCTTCATGGCGCGCCATGGCAAGAACCACACCATCGCGCCGCACGAGGTGAACTATCGCGCCAATCTCTGGGCCTTCTCTGAGCTGGGCGTGACTCGCGTCATCGGGCCGTCTGCCTGCGGAAGCCTTGCGCCTGAGGTGGCGCCGGGTGACTTTGTAGTGGTCGATCAGTTTGTTGACCGCACAACCGGGCGCGCCGATACCTTCGCGGAGGGCGGCAAGATATACCATGTGTCTGCCGCTGACCCCTACTGCCCCCAGCTGCGCCAGCTGGCAATTGAAAGCTGCCACCGGCTGGGCATCACGGTGCATGAAACCGGCACGGTTGTAGTTATCCAGGGCCCGCGTTTCTCGACGCGCGCGGAATCGCAGTGGTTTGCGGCCCAGGGTTGGACAGTCATCAACATGACGCAGTATCCCGAGGGCTACCTCGCCCGCGAACTTGAAATGTGCTACGTCAACGTGGCGCTTATTACCGATTACGACGCGGGCGCGGGCGCTGATGACGCGGTCACTAACGTAAACGTCATGGAGGTGTTTGCGCAAAACATCGACAAGCTCAAAGCGCTCATCAATGATATGGTGCCAACTATCCCCGCTGAGCGCCACTGTCTATGCAAGGATGCCTTAGCAAGCGCAGCGATGTAATGCCACTCATCCGGCTTGGTTGTGCAAGATCGTGATATTTGTAGTACACTGGGTAGCCGTGCCGGGTATTTGCGTGATATGCTTAGCCCGGTATCGGGAAAATGATGGACGGGCGCCAAAGCGCTGCCATCGGGACTATGGAGGTTGTTGATGTTTGGTTTAGGCCCCGGAGAAACCGTAATCATAATAATCCTTATTGTCGTGTTGTTCGTGATCTTCGGCCCAAAGCAGCTTCCAAAGCTGGGCAAGATGTTTGGCAAGACAATGAAGTCGGTGCGTACCGGTCTTGATGAGATGAACGCAGAGATGAAAACTGAGAGCACCTCAAAGCCTGCAGCAGCAGATGAGGTTGTGGTGCCTGCTGATCCTGCATCCGTCCCGCTGGTCTGCGCAAAGTGCGGCACAACCGCCGAGCCTGGGACAAAGTTTTGCCCTGAATGCGGCACGGAACTCAAGGTGCCTGAACCAGTTGCGGCTGCTCCCTCGGCCTGCCCCAAATGCGGTACGATCGTAGCCCCCGGAACAAAGTTTTGTCCGGAGTGCGGCGGAAAGATATAACACGCGCTTTCAAGTTGATTAATGGGTGGTCGGCGCTTTTGTGCTGGCCGCTCATTTTTTCAAGATGACAAAATTACCCCAGGGGTAGTTTTGTCGGGGTAGTTTTGTCATGGAATGGAAACGCGTTTTGGAGGAAATTTGAAGCGGCGCGGTATATGGTACCATAGGCCCTTGTATCTGCCGCAGGAAAGCTTGCGTATGGCGAAAATACGCTGCTGATAAAGGAGACAAAATAAATGGCTGAAGGAATCGTACTTACGCTCGAGGGCAAGAAAAAACTTGAAGCTGAGCTCGATACACTCATTAATGTAAAGCGCGCTGAGGTAAGCGAGCGCATCAAACAGGCAAAAGGTTTTGGAGACCTGAGCGAGAACTCCGAATATGATGACGCAAAAAATGAGCAGGGCTTCATGGAGACCCGCATCGCGGAAATTCAGATGATCCTTGATCATGCTGAGATAGTGGCGACACCGCGCAAAGCGACCAAGGTCGCAGTGGGAACGACGGTAACCTTAAAGCCCAAGGGCCGGGGCGCTGAAGTCGATTATCACATTGTAGGCTCGGCCGAGGCCGACCCTACTCGTCTGGCTATCAGTAATGAATCCCCGGTGGGCGCCGCGCTTATCGGGCACAAAAAAGGCGATGTCATTGAGGTAAAAACGCCGCGTGGCGCCAAGACCTTCGAGATCATCAATATTGCCCCGCTGGCTTTGCGCTGATCGATTGGAGTGAACATCCATGGACCACGATCGTGACCTGGATACAAGTTCGACTACCTCGGGCGCGCCTGTCCCTGTCTCTGAGGATGACCCGATTGCGGTGCGTCGTGGAAAGCTGAACGATCTGGCGGCGGCAGGAATCCCTGCGTATGCGACCGGACAGCGTCCTGAAACAGATACCGCCGCGCTGAAAGAGCGCTACGCGGTGCTCGCGGAAGGAGCGTCTTCCGGCGAAGAGACGAGCGTTGCCGGCCGCGTGATAGCAATCCGGCGTCAGGGCAAGATTGCCTTCTGGGTGCTGCGCGACGGGGCGGGCGAAATCCAGCTGTTTCTGCGGCAAAATGTCTTAGGCGAGCAAGCCTATGAGTTTGCAAAGACCCTCGACGTGGGGGACTGGGTTTATGCGCGCGGCGAAGTGCTGCGCACTAAGACTGGTGAGCTCTCGCTGTCCCCGGCAGAGCTCGTGTTGCTGGCAAAGTCACTGCGTCCGCTCCCGGAGAAGTTCCACGGCCTGACTGATACTGACGCGCGCTATCGCCAGCGCTATGTAGACCTCATTGCCAATCCCGAGGTGCGCCGCACGTTTGAGACCCGCTTTCGTGTTATTGCCCAGATGCGTCGTTTCATGGATGAGCGCGGATTTTTTGAGGTCGAGACGCCCGTCCTGCATTCAGTCCCCGGTGGCGCGGTGGCGCGGCCATTTGTCACGCACCATAACACCCTTGACATCGACCTGTACCTGCGTATCGCGCCTGAGCTGCACCTCAAGCGCCTGCTGGTGGGCGGCTTTGAGCGCGTCTATGAGATCGGGCGCTGTTTTCGCAACGAGGGCATGGACACACGTCACAACCCCGAGTTTACGACTATCGAGGTCTACGAGGCCTTTGGCAACATGGAATCGATGATGGACCTGACCGAAGCGCTGATCCGTGAGGTGACGCGCGCGGTCCTGGGGCGCACCGACATCACGTATCAGGGTACGGATCTGCAACTGGGCGCACCGTTTGCGCGTAAGACGCTGGCAGAGCTTGTGAGTGCGGCGCTGCGCGCGGAGGTCTCTGCACACAGCTCAGCAGAGGAGCTGCGGGCGCTGGCAGGGGCCCATGGCGTGGCCACAGATCCCGCCTGGAGCGCGGCAAAGCTCTTTATGGAGCTCTTTGACGAGCTGATCGAGCCGACGCTGATCCAGCCGACTTTTGCCTACGAATACCCTGCTGAGGTCTCGCCGCTTTCACGGCGCAACGACGCTGACCCGGAGCTGACCGATCGCTTTGAGCTGTTTATTGCCGGGCGCGAGCTGGCTAACGCGTTTTCTGAGCTGACTGATCCCATTGACCAGCGGGCGCGCTTTGAGGAGCAGGCGCGCGCCAAGAGCGCGGGCGACGACGAAGCCATGAGCGTTGACGAAGACTACCTGCGCGCGCAGGAGTACGGCATGCCGCCCGCCGGAGGGATGGGGCTGGGCATCGATCGCCTGGTCATGCTGCTGACAGACAGCGCGAGTATACGCGACGTCTTATTGTTCCCAACCATGAGAGACGCGTAACCTTTCCGCCTAAGTCGCTCAGTCTTCCTTCATTCCTTTTGGGGTCTGATACTCCGCAGCTTTGCTGCGTTGATTGTCATTCTGCGTACTGCGACTGCGCGCAGTACAGGCTCCATCGCAGAATCCAGGTCCTGCCTGAGTTGATACCCCGCAGCTTGCTGCGGGGAGGTTCATTTTTCTCCGTAGGTTACGGATTGGAAACCAAGGGCTACGCATAAATGTGCTCTTTGTGATATCATAATGGTGGATTTTTGTGCGTTATAGGCTGCGTCTGCACAACTAACCGTGGGGAAACCGAGGGGCAAGGGGGAACGTGGGAAATGTGAAGAGGCAGGGGAGGGATTTATGTGTTGGCAAAACGCATGAGTTTTGGGAGCAACAAGATGAGTACGGGGCGAAGATGCGAAGTGTGAATATGGGACTTGAGAAAACGGTACAAGCTCACACAGATCATCTTCCGGTAACCGTAACGGGAGCTGCTCCCACTCGCGTTGGTTGTGGTGCTGTCACACCATAAATCTATCAATGGCATTTATAGATTTTCTGCGAAGAGCTTTGTCATGGTCGGCGGCTGTTTTCTGCACGGCGTATAATAAAAAGATAAACGTAGTATGCGGGCGAGGCGCCCGAAAGAGGTACAGGACATGTTTGACAGATTTACCGACAACGCGCGCAAAGTGATCAGCAATGCCAAGGATGAGGCTCGGGAGCTGGGGCAACACTTTGTAGGGACCGAGCACTTACTGCTCGGCCTTATCGACGAGCCCAATGAAGTCATCACTGAGGTCTTTGAGGAGCTCAGCATTGATCCGACTGAAGTGCGGACAGAAGTCAGCCGCACGATCGGCCAGGACTCAACGACGCCACCCGAGGCCATCACCTTTACTCCCCAGGCAAAAAACGTATTGGAGCTTTCGTTGCGTGAGGCCATGCGTTTTGGGCATGCCTACGTGGGGCCGGAGCATATTTTGCTGGGGCTGATCGACGAGGGCAACAGTGTGGCTGCCCAGATCCTCATGAAGATGGGGGCCAATCTGGAGCAGGTGCGCGCCACGATGATCCAGGTGCTTTCGACCGCGCGCGTGGGCGAGGCGGCTGGCGCGGGCGCGCGGTCGATGTCGATGCTTGATGAGTTTGGGCGCAACCTGACGCGCGACGCCATTGACGGCAAGCTTGACCCGGTCATCGGGCGCAAGCGCGAGATCGAGCGGGTCGTCCAGATCCTCTCACGTCGCATGAAGAACAACCCGGCCCTTATTGGCGAGCCGGGCGTGGGCAAGACCGCCATCGTCGAGGGCCTCGCGCAGATGATTGCGGCAGACCTCGTGCCCGAGACTTTGCGTGGCAAGCAGCTCTACATGCTCGATATCTCCGGCCTGGTGGCGGGCAGCAAGTATCGCGGCGAGTTTGAGGAGCGCATGAAACGCGTCATCGAGGAGATTCGCAAGCGCGGTGACGTCATCATCTTTATCGACGAGATCCATACGCTGGTGGGCAGCGGCTCGGCCGAGGGCTCGATCGACGGCGCAAACATCCTGAAGCCATCGCTGGCGCGTGGTGAGTTCCAGACCATTGGCGCGACTACGATCGACGAGTACCGCAAGTACATCGAGAAGGACCCGGCCCTTGAGCGCCGCTTCCAGCAGGTGCAGGTGGCCGAGCCGACCAATGCTGAGACCCTGCAGATTCTGAAGGGCGTGCGTGACCGCTATGAGGACTTCCACTGCGTGAAGTTCAGCGACGAGGCCCTGGCAAGCGCTGTGACCCTGGCAGACCGCTACATCAGCGATCGCTTCATGCCGGACAAGGCCATCGACTTAATCGATGAGGCGGGCGCCAAGCTTAGAATCGCGCGCGCGACCGTCAGCCCCGAGATCCGCGCGCTTGACACCGAGATCAAGACCCTGCAGGCCGACAAAGAAAACGCGATTATCGCCGGCGAATACGAGAAGGCCAGTAAGCTGCGCGACAAGGAGCACAAGACCTCTGAGAAGCGCAAGGAGCTGGTGGCGGCCTGGAAGAAAGCCGACGAGGACAAGCCCGCCGTGGTCACGCCCTCAGAGATTGCCGAGGTGCTCAGCGTCTGGACCGGCATCCCGGTCACGGACCTGACAGCCGAGGAATCCGCGCGCCTGATGAACCTGGAAGAGGAGCTGCACAAGCGCGTGGTCGGCCAGGACAAGGCGATCGAGACGCTGGCGCGCACGATCCGTCGCTCGCGTGCCGGGCTGAAAGATCCGCGCCGTCCAGCCGGGTCGTTTATCTTCTTAGGCCCGTCAGGTGTGGGCAAGACCGAGACGGCCAAGGTGCTTGCACGTACCGTCTACGGCAGCGAGAACGCGCTGATCAGCCTGGACATGAGCGAGTACATGGAAAAGCACACCGTCTCGCGCCTGGTGGGCTCGCCCCCGGGCTATGTGGGCTACGATGAAGGGGGGCAGCTGACCGAGCGGGTCCGCCGGCGTCCCTACAGCGTCATCCTGTTTGACGAGATCGAGAAGGCACACCCCGACGTCTTTAACGTCTTGTTGCAGATCCTTGAAGAGGGACGCCTGACCGACGCGCAGGGCCGCGCGGTCGACTTCCGCAACACGATACTGATCATGACGAGCAACGTGGGCGCCCGCAACATCACCAAGGGCACCAGCCTCGGCTTTACTTTTGAGAAGGATGAGTTTTCTGCTGACGCGGTTAAAAGCAAGGTCGAAGGGGAGCTTAAGGAGCTCTTCCGGCCTGAGTTCCTGAACCGCCTCGACGAGGTCATCATCTTTGACGCGCTGACCCGGGATCAGATTGGCCAGATTGTTGACATCCTGATCCGCAACACGCAGGAGCAGTTGGCCCTGCACGGCCTGATGCTTGAGCTGAGCGATCCGGCGCGCGAGTTCCTGGCAGACCACGGCTTTGACCCGGCCTCCGGCGCCCGTCCGCTGCGTCGCGCGATCCAGCGCTACGTTGACGACGTGCTGAGCGAGGACATCTTGCGCGAGAAGTGGGCGAAGGGCGATGTGCTGCGCGCCGTAGTTGTTGGTGCTGGTGGCGACGGCGACGATGGCGGGGAGCGCGCGCTGGCCTTCGAGAAGGTCGAAGGCGCGGCTGGCATCGAGCCGGTCATGACCGAAGAAGTGGAGGGCAGCTTCGAGTTCCACGCCCCTGCTGCCGTTCTGGCTGCAGCCGGCGGACGCCGTGGAGGCGGCGGCTCCGAAGCGATGTAGCTGGCAATGAACACAGGGGGTCGGGTACACTGTGTTCGTGTGCAGCATGTCGCGTGTGCTATACTGGTTTTACCGTAAATACAAGGAGGAGCCATGGCTGGTACCGCTATTGTCAATGCAAAAGTTGATAGCTACTTAAAAGAGCGGGTTGACGCGATTCTCAGGCGTGAAAGCAGAAGTGCGTCAGAAGTGATAAAAGCAACCTGGGAAGAAATCGCCCGGACGGGAGATATTCCACAAGGCCTGCGCGAACACACAGAAGCCGAAAAACAGAAGCTCCGCGAAGAGAAGCTCCGGGTGCTGGAAAGCGCAATCTGTCACTCCGGCGCGCACCCCGAAGATGCCAACAGGGATGCACGCGAAATAATGACCGACATCCTTCTTGAGCGGTATGGCTATGTCTAAAATATTGCTTGATACCAATGTGCTTCTTGACTGGTTTGATGATTCGCGAGACGAACATGAAAATGTGCAGACGCTATTGCGCAATTGTATTGCAGGCGATGACGAACTGTATGTTGCTGCAACAAGCTGTAAAGATGTGTACTACGTACTGTCTCGCATCTATAGTGAACCCATGGCGCGCGATTGCATCCAGAGTATTTTTATTGCGATGGAATTGCTTCCGGTTGATAATCGAACAGCGTATGCGGGTTTTCGCTGCAATGAGCCAGATTTTGAAGATGGCACCATTCGTGCTTGTGCTGAGCTAAATCACATGGATTATCTGGTTACGCGTGATGCGGATGCTTTTAAAGACGCTCAGGTCAAAGTTCTCTCACCAACAGAAATGCTGGCGGAAGCATGAAAACTACAGCGATTATAGCGGCGGGCGGGGTTGGCGCGCGTCTGGGGATTGCGGGCGGCAAGCAGCTGTTGGAGGTCTGCGGCAGGCCGGTTGCGGCCTGGGCAGCCAGCGCAGTTGCGGCTGCGCGCGGCACAGGCGAACTCGTGATTGTCTGCGATCCTGAGCGCCTGAAAGACTACGAGGCGGCGCTTCGCAGCGCGCTTGCCACAGACAAGCCGCTGCGCTTTGTGGGCGGCGGGGCGACCCGGACCGCCTCGATAGCAGCCGGACTTGCGGCGGTATCTGCTGACGTTGAGGTGGTGCTCATCCATGATGGCGCTCGCCCGCTTGTCACCCCGGACGTGGTTGATGCCGCGCTTGCGGCGCTTGTGGCGGCTGACGCCGACATCGCCGGTGTCGTGGTGGGCCATCCAGCAAGCGATACGCTCAAAACTGCTGGATTGCCGCGGTCGGTCTGCGACCTCCCTCGCAATGACAAGGGAGCAAGCCAGTCTCAGGTTCGCGACTCCACTCACGATGGTAATGAAGCTTGTCATTGCGAGGAGCCCAGCAAGGGAGCACGCCAGCCTTTTGGCGAACAGGCGACAGCCTTGCCGCTTATCACTGGCACGCTGGATCGCTCGGTGGTCTGGCAGGTGCAGACGCCGCAGGTGTTTCGGGCGGCGGCCCTGCGTGACGCCTACGGGCAGGCGGTGGCTGCGGGTCATGAGGCAACCGATGACGCGGGCTTGCTGGAGGCTGCGGGCTACGGCGTCGTGCTCTTCTGTGGTCCGCATGATAACATCAAGATAACGGTGGAAGAAGACGTCAGGCTGGCGGAGGCCTTGCTGCGCGCCCGACTGGCCGACAGGGACGGCAACCTCGCCGCCCTGCGTGAGCGTATCGATCAGGGCGCGGCAAAAGCCGGGCAGGAAGGATGAGAGTAAGCTCATGCGGATCGGACTGGGATATGACGTGCACGCGCTGGCGGAGGGCCGCAAGCTCATTTTGGGTGGCGTGGAGGTCGAGTATGAGCGTGGCCTGGAGGGGCACTCTGACGCCGATGTGCTGACCCATGCGGTGGCTGACGCCGTGTTAGGCGCGCTGCGCGCCGGAGACCTCGGAAAGCATTTTCCCGACACGGATGAGCAGTACCGGGGCGCCGATTCACTCGCGTTGCTTGGGCAGGTCGCCGCGATGGCGCGCGCGCAGGGCTGGGAGGTCGTCGATGTTGACACGGTGATCATCGCGCAGCAGCCCAAGCTGGCGCCCTATCGCGAGCAGATGCAGCTCAACGTAAGCGCGGCGCTTGGGATAGCGCCAGATGCGGTGGGCGTCAAGGCGACCACGACCGAGTGGCTCGGCTTTGAGGGCCGCGGTGAGGGCATCGCCGCCCAGGCCGTCGCGTTGCTGGAGATGCGTTCAAGCGCCGTCTGACTTTGTTCCTGCGAAACTCACGGGCCTGAGCCTAAGCCCGCATCGTTTCACAGCGCCGCGTCAGACAACGTTTGCTCCGCATCTCGCTAACCAGGGATTACACGGTAGAATAGTAACCACTATGTTCACACACATTCGCGAAGATATTGCTGCGGTTAAGCAGCGCGACCCGGCGTGCACGGGCGCTCTCTCGGCGCTGCTGCACTACCCGGGCCTGCAGGCGCTGTGGATGCACCGCTTCGATCACTGGCTCTGGCGCCACCACCTGCACTTTTGCGCGCGAACGCTCTCCCAATGGACGCGCTTTTTCACGGGCGTCGAGATACATCCCGGCGCCACCATCGGGCGTAAGGTCTTCATTGATCATGGCATGGGGATTGTGATCGGCGAGACAACGATCGTTGGAGATGAGGTGACCCTTTATCAGGGCGTGACGCTCGGTGGTACGGGCAAGGAAACCGGCAAGCGCCATCCGACGCTGGAGGAGGGAGTCGTCGTCGGC
>Ga0123357_10013857_pt1 | contig 10491 bp, 10 predicted proteins | sample TergutEmb28metaG_FD_89873 | JGI IMG/M metagenome (GOLD analysis project Ga0123357, IMG submission 89873) | Embiratermes neotenicus P4 segment gut microbial communities from Petit-Saut dam, French Guiana - Emb289 P4 | ecosystem: Host-associated > Arthropoda: Insects > Digestive system > Gut ...
CATACTCCCTGAGGATGGTCTATGTTGACCGAAACATGTTGGAGATTTTAACTTTTTAAGTAATATAATATCTTTTAGTGTATTTTAATAATAAAACATTGTGTAATAAGCTGGATATTCAAAGATAATATTTAATATTGCATGGTATAATAAGGAAAAAAGTCTAATGATACGTTTCTCAACAATTATGCAATCTGAATGTGCAGGTGACGTTTACACCTCAGCTGCAGGAGCTGCATTTCATATAACGGCCACTATCAGACGTATCCAATGACATGCCTGCATTTGGTTCAGGATGTAGCACACATTATGGATCAGAGGTGCGTTCATACTCAGCTTTCATTACAGATGGCAAATTGTTGCAAATATTGTTTAATCAGTATTTACATTACGTTGGTATTATTGTGATACGCTACTAGCAGGCTAGTCCTAGCCCAGAAAGAGGCACATGAAAACGTGTTAATCCAATAAACAATAAAAGCCCATACTTATTTTCCTAGCAATAAGAAATGTTTATAGAGTTCTGCTTGTACCAGCATCTCAGGTGATTCTTATATCTACAAAAGAAGCTTTACTTTACCACAAAAGTGAAGGGATTAAAATCTATAATCATCACAGTCTTTCATAGTTGGAAAAAAAAAAAAAAGGCAAAGTCAGATGGACAAAGTGAGGATTTTCCCTTTTACAATTAATTAATTAAATTACTGATACCATTCGCAGCCTTAACTGTTAACTGTTGTGCTTACCATCATTTTGGAAAAGGCAGTTCACAATTATAAACTTAATAATTTCAACTTCAGCCTACTGAATTTAACAATATTCCCCACTGTAATTATAATTAACTTAAATGAAATACAACCTAATACTGTGCACAAACAACTGCACTCCCCCAGCAGAAATTATGCAGTCTTTCACCAAAAATACATTCTACAGCCCTGTCTTTATTAGAGAATTTATCGACATAATTAATGTTGTGAATGAAAGCTGTGTTGCATGCAAATGACATGTGCACATTAACATGGACATAGTGAACAGCTCAGAAATATGTGTTTTATTATTGTACAAATTCTACGAACCTACAGCATCACAAATGTACCGGGAATGGAATTCTTTTACCGATTGATACAGCTTACCAACACGTCTACTTACCATGATTGCAGTTAGCGATATCCATGGATCAGAGGGCACGGTCCGGAACACTTTGTACATGTAGTTCATAAATTCTACATCTCTGAGCACACACCTGTGGTATAAACCCTCAAAACGGGTTACAGTGAGGTGATTAAACAGAATGTGGGTGCAAAATAAGACAATGCGAAGACAACCTTATTCCACAGCGAACTTTCTTTCGTAATTCCACAAAGTATCACTGCACACTAAATATGCAACTCAAAGAGATAAACGGTAATAGTTACAGACATTCATGCAGTGAAACAAGAGACTGATGAAGAGTGATGGGAGTTGGAAATATAGGGAGGAAACTGTGAGTGTCAGTTTGGTACTGCAGTGCTGTCTGTCTCAAATATCTGGGGCTGGGATAAACAGCAAGGAAGGCAGGATAACCTGAAACTGCATGAAAATGGATACAAACAAAATAACATAATATGACAACTGCAGACATCTTCAAACACAAATGAAGTTATGTTCATGAATGACACTAATATGAATAGCTTGTGATGCACTGAGCATACATTATAACAAATGATAAGACTGAACTATTTGTATCAGTCAGTTAGTTCAGCTTTATCTACCAAGCATAAAAATTGATAATTAAGCACACACTGTGCTACTATTGTAACATTTTTGCAGTTTTATGCCCATCAAGCACTATGTATACGACAGAAATAACCCAGTTGCATTGTTTTAAGCCTCATTCCTGTCAAGGAAAGTGACCAACTCTCTGCCACCCTGCACACACAAAAACTTTTTAAATCCATTTCCAGAATTCTATCCAATGTATTTCGTATACAGTCATACAGGTGTGTTTGGGAGACCCATTCCTATTGGATGTCTGAGGCTCCCACAGCAAGTGCTGCTGAAGATTCCAGTCTTCTGGGATGCGATATGGCATTAATTGATAACAAGTTTGCACGGTTTGGAAGCATCCAAGGATTCTAGCTCCTTCAAAATATCACTAGTTATCAACCTACATGGTGTAACATCCCAGAAGACTTGAATCTTCATGTAGTCCTCTTTGTTACAACTGCTGTGATGCAGGACTGGGGAGTTCAGACATACAAATTAAAAAAGTAGTAACAAACATTCAGCCAAAACCCACACAAGTAGAATAAAATTATTTAATATTTTTCGAACAATGCACTTCATACAAAACGCAACTTGAACTACCACAGATCACTACAAACACAAGAGAGTCCGATACATTCATAATTAATATTACACCAGGTAGCCAGACATAGCGAAATGTCAATTCAAGTACTTTACTTCAAGAGCGTCCCTAACATAGGGTTTGAAATTTCTCCACCTACTGTTTTGCTCAGATATGAGTTCATATCTGCTGTCTGTCTCTATCCTGAAGCTGTTCTGTGAACATGCAATAAGACATTTACATTTCACTTCTTGGCAAACGATATTTTCATTGCATGGGTAGGGGTGATCTTGAATCCTTGCAGTGCATCTTTAGCAGCACCAGACTGAAGTTCATTTTCAAATTCCACAAATGCAATATCGTGGCGATTTGGAACCAATCGAACTTCCTTGAACCCAGGAAACCTGAAACATGGACAAATTTACAGACAATGAAAATTAGAGGAATGAGAAGCTTAGACTGAGTTCTACAGAAATTCTTAACACGAGAGTAACATGCTGCATTAACAGCTGCACTAACTTTCTATAATCTACATTCTTTCTATAGTGAAGGATTTTGCTAGATTTGATGTGTGGTTGACCGTGCATCGTAGTTCAATGTGGAATAAGAAACTAACTAGATGTCACTTAATATTATATTTATTTCTCCTTTATAAGTTGCTCAACATGTTTCAGGCCAACTTGTGCCCATCTTCAGGAGCTGACGACTTAGTGGTATTTTTTCACGTGTGGTGTAGTGCTGTGGCTGTGTAGGCAGTCAGATCCAGTTGGCTGGTTGTGTGTCCATTGGGAAGTAGGTAGCAAAATACCACTAAGTCGTCAGCTCCTGAAGATGGGCACAAGGTGGCCCGAAACATGTTGAGCAACTTATGAAGAGCAACTTATAAAGGAGAAATAAATATAATACTAAGTGACATCTAGTTGGTTTCTTATTGCACATTTTGCTAGATGTTTAAGATCAAGAACTACTCTCATCACAGCTGAATGTAGCAACTCATGAGAAACTGTCATTCATGAATGTAGGATATAGTCAAATAACAGCTTAGATCTTTTCATGTTGTTCATTCCATGCATTGTGAATTGACAGTTTAGATGTTCAGTGACATCACTAAATTGGCTAACAACAGGTATGAGTGATCGTGAATGGCTCAGGTGGTTACTGCTGGCCTCTCATGTATCCTGCAAATAGTAGAAATTATAAACTGACACTTCATTTCTCATATTTCTTGTCAATCTGTTTAACTTTGCCTGTTGCTTTAGTTTCTCTTATGTAGGAAGCCACACTGTAGAAGTTGGTTCTATTTCCACCATTTGGTGGAGAAAACCTGAATCAATTCTTACTACAATCTGCCCTTTAATCCACCAACTCTTACACCCTAGGCAACAACCAAGAGAAGTCTAAAATGTACTGTCAAAGCAGCATAAAATAACTAACAAAAAACTGAGTTGGTTCCTTAACCTTTTGGCGCCGGAATTATTTTTTTAAATTTTAGCACATCCTGTATATAAAATATGAATAAAACAGGAACCAAATATGTTAGAATTATGAAACAAACTGCATTTTGAAGAGAAAGAAATGGACAGTATATACCATGTTTAAAATATTCAGTACCTGTATTTGTTGAATAAATATATAAAATGCAACGTTTAGAGGTTAGCGGTGCGGTACGACCACTGTAGGGGTCGTTAGGTGTCAAAGGGTTAAGTAAGTACTTACTGATTGAATAACATCGACAACATCATTTCATTCGTCTCATCAGGTAGGTTTGTGAGGAAGAGAATCTGGTTGGGGGGTTGTTCAGGTACTGCTGCAGATACATGAGGTGCGCCTAAAACAGAACACATAATTTCAAAGTAGAACACTGCAACTGAAATTGTATGGTGCACAAGTATCAGGTTTTCAAATTATGACACTGGAAACATGCTTGTGAAAGTGAGTATGCCAAGACTAGTTCAGTGCAAGCACTGCCTTGCTTGCTTCTGGTGAGTCACACACAAGATATCACACACAATTAACATTCTTACACTGAATAGTCCAAGGAGAGACAACAAAAGTCTCTCTTCCTGGACTTAGACCACCCTTAAGATGGAGACAGGAAGCTACTATGAAATGTCCCATAAGAAAGTGCCAATCAATGTGGTGACATATCCCGAGAGACCGTCGCCTTCATCACCAATGCTGTGAAAACCTCAATCATGTAATCACTAACACTGCTGGTATCTCTCTATTCACACTCAAGAGCAACAGCATTGGCACACTGATGCATAGCAGACATATGGGGCAAGGGATGCAACTACCCACTACTGAGCAACAAGAACAGAAAATGGGAAGCTGTATATGATACAAACTGAAGGTAGCAAACGTGCCACATCCTAATCAGCTATGACTACCGGTTAGGCATATGCTGCAAGATGACTCCATATTTAGCTATACATTTAGTATGTCGCATGTCCCATGTTGCAAATGTAATACTTAGATGGAAAACCCTATATGTATTTTCATTTTAAACTGTTGTTCTAGAGAATAAATTTTCTTCCTTACGCTAAGTTGTCACACAGTAGAATTCAGAGTTCAATTAAACAGCGAAGCTTGTCAGTCCACCTAATACCAACAGTACCACAAGCTAACGTTACATATGCCTACCTTGCTGCATAGCCGTGCCCTGTCCATAACCATGTGTGACCTGCTGCACCACCGGCGCAGCACCCCCAGGATTCAGCTGACGGGCCTGTTCCTTTGCAGCCTTCCTCTTTGCCTTTTTTGTATCAGTGGAGGCTTCTTCAACGGCTGGCACTCTCTTCACCTTCTTTGGACGCTCCAAGAAGGTTCCTTTCATCTTGGCAATTACATCTGAATCACACTTTGCATACTGAATCCTCTGCAGAAGTCAGAAATACTTGAATTTAAGGAGCCTTCTACTTAACATACAGCTGGATTCTATTTGGATATTTCTTGGGGTCTGAAGCAATACCAGTCCAATTCACATCCCAACAATGTACATCCATAGCATGCTCCTATTTAAATCTGTCTCTCAAGGGTCTGTTTAGAAGTTTTTTAGTGAAATCCAGTCCCTTGTGCGCTACATCCACACCCATATAAATTTCATATAATTAGTCTATCGAAACTATGCAAAGAGTATATATACTAAGAGAAACCCCTCACAACACTGGGTATCCATTATTAGTACTGTTTCAAATATCCTCGAATTGTGACACAAGTGGTGGGAACAGAACTCTCCCTCAAGAGTACACATACAATCAACCAATAACAAACTTACCATAGGTTTATCATAAAATGGAAATCCCTGCATAGATCGCAGAGCATTAGTGGCACTGCCAATTTCTTTAAATATTACAAATGCCTGGCCTCTCATTTTTAATGTCTTCAAAGCTACAATATCCAGAATTTCACCAAACTGTGAGAAGATAGCATAGAGAGATTTCTTCAGCTCTGAAACAAAATGTTTATCAAGTCACAACATTATAAGGGAATGAACGTAATTACACGTGTTTGTTATGCACATATAACTTATGACTTCCCATGCATGTCTAACAGACACAAAACCCCTGAACTTATAACTTCCCATGCATGTCTAACAGACACAGAACCCCTGAACGTATGACTTCCCATGCATGTCTAACAGACAAAGAACCCCTGCATGTTCCGCCATCATGTTACAGCCCCTTAAATTTTTGGAAGAGAATGGACAAAAAGTGTAAGGCAGTCCATCAGCCCCACTATGATACCTGGCGAAAAAATCAAGAATATGATAGTAAAATTCTTATTACTTGAAAATTACAGAATTCAAAGTTTGTGTTCCCCATTTCTACATCACCCTCTTTCCATGTTTTAAAAGATTCTTGAATCCTCTTTGGGAAAGCCATTTATATTCTCTATCGTACACCTCTCCACGCTCCACATTGCCAGAATGGGTTACTTTCACAAAACACTTAGTTATGGGAAAAGAAAAAATTACAAGATGTGAGACCTGCCGAATAAGATGGGTGTTCATTGCAATAATTTGCTTTTGGGCCAAGCTTGACAGCAGATGTACTTACTGGGCCAATCTGAGTAGGTTCTGACTGTATTTTTAGGCAGAGAATGGAGGATGATCTTGTCCCAAAAAAAAGTGCAACGCTTTACTAATTTTTTATTATTTTCTAACATGGGATAATGTACCAAACTCCAAGAAGTAAATGATTCCAAATTAAAGTTTGTGTAAGACGTATTTAACAAACTGGCTGTACACTGTGACTCTCATCTTGCGATAAACTGTTATCAAATTAAATCACAAAAGACAGCAAAAACCGTAAAATATAAACAAATGCACATTCCTTACCATCTTTCTTTATTTTTTCATTCAAGTTATTTACATATATTGTATGATTTGGGCGTATGTCCATCATGGCTGCTCCTACGGCACTTTCTGAAAAATGGACAAAAGGAAATTAACACCTTTTAACAAACATGTGGAATATACAAAATAGTCAGCTATCACTATGACATGTCTGATCCACACTCATATTTTTTACACATTTTAAAATCAGTTTACTCAGAACATTGGAAACTTCAGGAATTGCAGCTGTGAGAACCGCAAACCTTGCAAATCTCCACATGCAATTTACTTCACTTCACTTCATTATTCATATTCAATCCACTAAAGGTACCACATGGGACCAGGGGATATTGAATTTGTCCATAGTAATATATAACACACATCTGTTGAGATTAAAACATAATCACATAATACAAAAGGGTCTCATTTTACGAAGGGGTTACATTCTTGAATATTTAGTTGTAAATCGAATCGTTGTAAAAGACTACTATTTAAATGGTTTAAATTGAGATAGGTTCATGGGTCAAACAAATTGGTCAAATAATTTTATAATTTACAATATTTCTTAACATTATGAAGTACAGTTTTAATTTCATGAATTAGGTATATAGAAAATAACACAGATAATTGAAAAAAATATCAATCACATGACTTTTTACGTTGTTGAAGAAGGCCCAGGCCGTGGCTCAGAAGATATCAAGAAAGAATGTAACATCAACTGTTTCGATTTTTTCTTCTTTTCTGTCTTTTTGATGGATGTCATGGGTGGAAAAATCACAGTGAGCTTAAAAGAACTGCACTAAAATAGAAAAAGAAGAAACACATGCACACTGGAAAAGTGCTAGAAGTGCAGTAAGTAGAGAAAGGATGCTTGAGTTGCGACAGTGAGCACCACACGTCAGGAGTGCTCAGTCCGACTAGACAAGGGTCATAAAAGTGAATTGTCATAAAACGAACCGTTGCAAAAAGAGACCCTACTGTACAGGCAAAATTTAAACACTAACAAGTATTGACCAATTCAAGAAAACAATGAACAAACATGATAACATGCTGTCAATAGTAACAAAATAAAATAGTAAAATAAAAGTTAGGAATATGATAAAACATTTAGTTATTTAAAATGTAAAAAAGTAAAAGTAGATATAAATTACAGGGTCAAATCCAGATTTATATATTACTGTATTTGAATAATCATCCAGTGAACAGAAAGAGTTGGAAAAGAGAAAGTTTTTTAAAGCAATTTGAATTCTTTATTATTATGAGATCTGTCCCTTACATAGTCTGGTAATGTACTGTAAATCTTGAGGCTCATATGATAGGTACCTCTCTGATAAAGTGTCATATTTGATATTGCCTGATGAAAATTAGAACTCTGTCTTGTATTTCTGCTATGAATATCAGAGATTAACTTGTGCCGATCCCTTATCATAATAACGAAACATAGTAAAAATATACTGAGACTGCAAAGTAAGTACATTCAAGTTTCTAAACAAATCAATACATGCACCTTTTTCTTAGAACCTGTAATTATTCTTATTGTTTTTTTTTTTCATCCTAAAAATATTGATGCTGTAAGAATTACAGAAAAAATAATGCTATAATTCCTGAGTGAAAATACGCATAATATACCATTACTAATGATTCTTGTGGCATAATTTGTTTTAAAAACTCTAACAGTATAACATGATGAACTAAGTTTATGTAGAAGTTGATCTATATGGGTTTTCCAATATACAGTACTGTCCAAAGTTGTGCCTAGGAAATTTGTACAGAATATGTCAGAAATGTGTCTACTGTCATGTTCAATCAAGATATCTAAATTATGAGGATTTTTATTTTAAAATGGATAAAATTAGTTTTATCAAAATTTAATGATAGTAGGTTCAAAATGAACTATTTATTTAATTGTTCAAATACTGCTTTAATGTCAGAATGGAAGTCAACAATATTTGAATTAGTTATAACTACATTAACATCATTGGCGAAAGGGCTCTTTATTGAATTCCCAATTAAAATTTTTGGCAAATCGTTAATATATGTAAGATACAATATGGGTCCGAGAATTGATCCTTGCAGAACACCATGTTTCATATTCATCCGTTAATGGACGAATGTTGGACCAATGAAATGTATATGTGAGTATGTATATGCAATCTTATGCCAGTTTCACAAAAAATTCATTCATTCGAGAACTGAATTAAATTCTGCACGTTTCACTTCAATTCTACATTCTGATACGGAAATATATCTGCCAAACGTTTTCTGTTAGGGATAACACTTCCGTCCTGCCTAGAAAAATGCAAAGTTATCTTCACCTGATGGCTTTCACTGTAAACATATCCTATAGCTGGCGTGTGTTAATGACCATGATTTGACAGTAGCTGTACGTATGGTCTCAACACAGTAAATATCTTTTCATCTCATTCTCTCTGCATAATGAATAAAACAAAGCCAACTGCCTGCAAGTGAGGAGGCCAAGGCCCACTCAGAGCTGTAGAGCCGATGATGATGATAATAGTCTACAAATACTAGTTAAAACTGAGATGGTGGCCATCGTTAAAAAACAGTCTTAAGCACTAGAAACATCTAAAGTTAAAAAAAAAAGTCTTACACCGCGTTATACACTATCGTCACAAAAAAAATTCCGCAGAACACCGGGTCTGTTCTAGTGAGTTTGGGCTACCTCTTCTTGATTCTCGTACTAGATTACATGGAAGTTACCTTAATATGCTTGCTGTTAAATCTGCCTTAAACACATTAAATGCACAAACATTCACCAAGTACTCCTCATCTGCTTATTAATGTTTATTAAGGTTAAAACCGTTTGAGTTGGAGTGAGTTAACCCCAACATACAAGGATATAAATAAGACCCCAGGTTAAGCTCTGACATTAATACTTGGTCCATAAACTAATTATCAAAAAATGTATAAGAAATGTAATAGTATTACCTCAATTTCACAAACTTGCATAAAACCTCAAACAACAAACGTTTATAACCGCTCTCAGTACCTCTAATCCGTGACTGCAGCCATCACGAACCACAGACACAATAAACACAGCAGCGAAACTTCGTTAGTAGAAGCAAGACTAGACTGGCTACGTTGCGTCCATCATATATGGTCTGTGTTCGACTGTCTGTGATTCATAAACCTCTACGTGGGTTTTGCCGCCTACTCTCACAGACTAGATACTCTGTGCTCACGGATAATGGATGCTGTGGAGTCCAGCAGGAACTGGTGACGCGGTCCATAGGAATGTTCAGAACCATTCGATCGTAATTCTTCCTTCCTCCTCTGAAGTTATCATCACTACGCGAACATACCCACAACTAATCATTTAATCACTCTAAAACCCAAGATATTGCAGAGGGGCTTATACTGTCTTTAGGTCAAAAGTGAGAAGTGGCTTAATCATTCGCAGTTAACTTGTATCATATGCATGGAGAAAGGCAATGTCAACCTAACTTAATTGAGCAATCTTTCTTGAAAAGCTGGTAATTCCTGTGCTAGTCAATAAATTCGTTGCAATTTTTCACCCAAAGCTCCACCTTGCTCACAATAACCTGCCACTTTTTAATCTGACCCACAACAATCCAGTCAATGCCACACCCATCCTATTACACATTTTATTCTTATCCTCCCATTAACACCTGGGCATTTCAAGTTGTCTCTTCCATTCAGTTTTCCATTTGAAACCTGCAAGTATTTCTATTCTGACTTCTCACCCCCCCACCCCCCCCCCCCCCCCTTTTGTTTTCTGTTCCTCTTTTTATAATTATACCACTGCACAGAGAATAATATTTATTTATCAATCTATATATACACATCA
>Ga0123357_10013859_pt1 | contig 10490 bp, 8 predicted proteins | sample TergutEmb28metaG_FD_89873 | JGI IMG/M metagenome (GOLD analysis project Ga0123357, IMG submission 89873) | Embiratermes neotenicus P4 segment gut microbial communities from Petit-Saut dam, French Guiana - Emb289 P4 | ecosystem: Host-associated > Arthropoda: Insects > Digestive system > Gut ...
AAGTTTCAAACTTCACTGGCCATTATCTCCGTAACCGTTCAACTTTGGATATAGGTGTTTTGGGTTATATCGGTATAGTTTAACATAAGGAATACTCTCCCGAAATTTGGCACATTCCTCCTGGGACACCCTGTATGTCCCGTTTCTCTAAGAGCGTTGCGCAGAAAACTTGGTGTCAGCTGATATCGGGATGAACTGCAGTTCGCGAGCTGAAGTGCGTTTAAACTAGTAACTAGGCTTAGGATTAAATGAAAAATCTCAGTAATCCTAAGCTTACTGACAACACTGTTATCATTGGTCTTGATTTGAACATAAACCTGTATATGAGCTGCTGACGTAACGGAATACAAATAACATTCATTCCATAACGAAACAAATTTACACAGTAACCTAATTAATATCTTTATATTTGTACCTTGCATTTTGTATAGATTATTATTTACACCTACCAATGCACAACATATATATATATATATATATATATATATATACATTAACAATTAATTTTTATATCGTAAGTACTCCTAAATGTTTCGATGCATTTGTATCATCTTCAGGGAGTCTTAGTTTGTGTTTTCTAGAAAATTAGGCTCCTTGAAAATAATGTAGGGAGTCGTAGTTTGTATTTTCTAGAAAATAAAACTCCCTGAAGCCCGAGGCAAATGCGTCGATACATGTAGGAGTGCTTATGATATAAAAATTTATTTTAAATATATATTTTGTGCATTGGTTGGTCTAAATAATTACCTACTTAATTTTACCATTACAGTCGATAGCCGCATCAGCGGTACGCCATTTTTACCCACTCGGAAGAACACAACTTTTACTGCACAATAGCTTGATATCGACAGACTTGGGATGATGTCGAAAGAACAAGGGCTGTTGTTCACTTTAAGGACATAAACTTCGTTTTACGACAAAGTGTTTAAATACTTTACTGTCAACAAAACAAGGACCGAATTTAAGTTCAAAAGAAATGCGCAACGTAATGCGGCAGAGCAGAACTCGCCAAATTAACCATAACGCGGTAATTCACGCGTGAGTGTTGTTTTTTATGCGCTTCCGCAAAGTCGCGAAAAGTAATCTTCCCCTGCGCACGGGACAACTCGGTTCCCACTAAACGGATTTTCATGAAATGCGATAGTTGAATATTTTTTCGAAAATCTGTAGAAAAAACTCAATTTTCATTGAAATCTGGCAAGAATAACGGTACTTTACATGAATGCCGATATATGTACAGTTATGATCATATCTCGCTGAGTTCTTCTTGGAATGAGAAATTTTCAGACAAAATTTGCCGAGAAAACCATTTTACGTCCAATAACTTTTTTTTTTTAAATTGCAACTTTTAGATAATGTAGAGAAATATGGGAGAGCCAGACGGGCAACAGATGACAATAGCGCATGCGTATGGAATGCTGGATAACTAAGGCTACACACACACAGTCAGTATATGTAACAATTATTGCTCTTCTACTGCAACAATGGTTACGCAAATGTGCCTAAATATGACGTTAATACGTACATTGCCTGTATTGTTGCTTTTAATTTATAAGCTGTATTTGGATTACATAAAACTGGCTGATCACCATCCTATGGACATATTGCTGGTGTGGAGGACACATTTGGTGGGCGCAATTCATTTTCAGACTGTCTTATTTCTAAGCATGTGAGTCTTAATATTTGTGACTTCATCTTACCGTCTGCTATCAAACTTGGCCTTTTTCCTACCTTCATATGAAACACACGTGTGCCACAGAGCAGATCAGAAAGATCGCAAATGTAAATAGATTTGTTATGATTATATCTTAAAATTGCAGTGCATGCCCAATACTGAATCCAACACAAACCCCCTCTTTTACGCCTTTTCAAACAGGAAATGGTTCTTGTGGACAACTTAACCCCGAAAATGAAGGCAATACCATTACAGGTCTGGACAGGCCCTGAGGTTTCCAGGAGGTCAAGGCTTCAATACAGTCAGCACATGAAGGTGGTAAGGTCAGCCCTACGCACCTGTCGTCTTTACCCCCCAGGAAATATTCCTGGTACTCACTTCTCTTAGAGGCTGAGTCAACTCAAGGGCAGGAAGGATTATGTAAATTAAAAATTCCAATGATACCATCGGGAATCGAACCTGCGACCTTCGGGTTTGTATCGCAGTACCTCAACCAACTGCACCACAGCATATCAGTAACTTCAAATATTTACCAGACAACACAATGTCATAATCCAGCAGCCCTCATTTTTCATAGCAGGGATTGTGTTTCAGATCTATATAAGTTAATTATATGATGTGTGTTTATCCGTCAGTCAAACATCTGAAAAGAACAGATGGAGTTAAAATCTGAAACTCACTAATTAGCTACATGAAACTATTACGCAGAATTTACGCATTCTTGCCCTTGAACTAGACATCAAGCATGTTGGGTTTAGATCTCGACCCTGACCTATTGTTTATAACGCTCCTCAGTTCTTGCCGTCCGACTCTGAGACAGTACTTGACATAAGAACATGAACAATTCCTTCGATCCCTTTTTCATTTCTTCGTTCAGTAATCACCCTTCAAATTGCTAATTAAGATCCGCCAAGAGAACTCTACTGTCTCTAGTATTATTTCTGCTACAAATATAAACCACATAATGGCACCTGCAGGCTAAAATACTTCAGGAACACATAAAATTGTTACATACAGTTGCATTTTACTCTTTGAATTTTGTGTTCATTAATTCGACCGTTCGCAGTGGCCGCGCGGTCTAAGGCATAGGTCTGCGGCCGCTCACCTGCTGAGATTGTGAGTTTGAATCCCATTGGGGCCATGGATGTCAGTCTGTTGTGAGTGTTGTGTGTTGTCAGGTAGAGGTTTCTGCGACGAGCTGATCACTCGTACAGAGGAGTCCTACCGACTGTGGTGCGTCGTTGTGTGTGATCTAGAAACCTTGTGAATGAGGAAGTCCTGGCTCCCTGGGGGCTGTCGCGCCAAAAACAAACTGCATATAACAATTTTGTGTATTTTCTGAAGTATTTTAGCCTTACGGTGCCCCTTTGTGGATTAAACCTTTTGCAGAAATAAATACTATACACAGAATAGCTCTCTTGGCGGATCTTTACTCTTTTCATTTTGTAACACAGCGGTGTGTACACATATACAATATACCGTATATTGTTGTACTGTAGTACGAGCTGCTAGTGAATAAAACGTTCACAAATAGATGTAGTCAGGTACCGCGAACAGGAAGCTTAGGTTGCTCCATGGCTCTTTACCGATGTTTACAAAGTTACTGTAGCTGTTGAATTCTGTCTCTGTTTACTTGAGAGTGTCAGAAGACCAATTATGTTGTGCGGTTACATTCAGATAACTTATCAGTTGCACAGCAATAAACATAAGTGCTTAATCATTGCTCTAATGAACTTTAGATTCTTGCGCCTCTGCACAGCAAGCGATATGAGATTCACCTTAATTCTTTGTAACGGTTTATTATCAGTGTGTCAGCAACACAACAGCAAACATACTTAGGTCTTTTGTTAGCGAAACTGGGCGATACACGTTTGGATTCAGCGATTCAGGATAGTCGTAAGTACTGGGAAAGATTTTTTGTATCTACAAAATATATCGTATTTATTCTTGTCGATCCCGGTGGCAGTGCGGTCTAAGGCGCTTGATTGCTGGGATCGCGTGTTCAATCTCGCGGTGGGCATGGAAATTTGTGTCTTGTGTTTGTTGCTTAGGTAATCGCCTCTGCGACGGGCTGATCACTCTTTCAGAGGAGTCCTATCGTGTGTGTTTGTGTGTGTGTGTGTGTGTGTGTGTGCAGATCATAAAGCTCCTCGCTATGTAATTTCCTTCACTGCCCTGTTGTCTCGCCCATCTTAAGACTTCTACTAATCCTTCAATAAAACAACAATAAAAAAAACCCAAGGTTTCAGATGAGCCATCTCACGTCTATGTTCCTGCTTCTGAGTGATCCAGTAGTATAGTTCACAGCTAGACACAAAACCTGTGACAGGTCCAAAATTCTCTTGTCTTCTCACTCTATCTCTGTAACATGTGTTACACCTAATTTCTCCCCAAAATTCGAAGCACCAGTTCTCTACAATTCCTACTGAATTTCTTTATCTCTAATCCGAGCTAAAACTAGAAGGTATGCTGTTCATCGAATTTAAATGTCATATGGTCCCAAATTCTCATCTTGGCCCAGAGACCAGTGATGAAAATGAGGTTCTTGGGTCCCCAACGCCCCCCAACGCCCCCCAGAGACCCCCAGTCGAATGCTATGCAGTAACTGAAATTACAGCACGACAATTTGTCAGAGCGAGAGACTGAGTCCTGCAGAAGAATCTGTATTTGTCTTACCCTATTAAACATTTTTTCCCCTAGTATGATTGGAATTGTTTGTAAGCACGCGTGGGATTTAGTGTACAGTGGCCAGACGGACGGACGGACGGCCGGACAGAGCAGTTTAAAAATACGATATACAGCGATGCCAGTGTCCCTACAATGAAACAAACAAACTATACTGTGACGTCACATCCACAGTTCCATTGCCCATCAACCCATTACCCTAAAGACACTTACACCTGCTGCTGAGTACTGAGTCTGAAAACAACACCCTTTTTATCTTACCAATTAACCAACTTGATGCACAAAATTTTTGTTTTACATTAAAAAAACACCCATTTGTTTCCTGGCCTAACCCAATAAGCCCAGTGGTTACTATATGTACCACCAGTTTAACATTCAGCAATTCTACGTTCTGCCCACACAGTGTATTTGTGTGTTTTGTGTGGATCTGAGAAAAAAACAGCGATTATTTCCTTATTCGACATTAACTGATTGGTTTTTATAACAGGGATTTAACCCTTTAAAGCCCAGTGGTTACTATATGTACCACCAGTTTAACATTCAGCAATTCTACGTTCTGTCCACATAGTGTGTTTTATGTGGATCTGAGAACAAAGAGCGATGTATTACTGTATTAACTGACTGGTTTTACCGAGAGGGAGTGTGTTTACTGCACGGTACGCACTGAGCCTTTAAATACAGTTAACGTTAATTTAGTCTTGATGGCCGTGTAGTGTCTCAGGCGGTTACGAGGTCCGGGTTTGATCCGAGGCCAGTGCATGTGGGATTCATGGTGGACTAAGTGTCTGTGGGACAGGTTTTTCTCCGAGTACCTCTCTTTTCCCCTGACAATATCATTCCACCAGTGCTGCACAACTAATCTTTACCTACACGTTGGTCCTAACAGAAGGACAAACGGGAGAAATTTGGGAACTTCCAAAAAGCAGCGCTCTTTCGGAAGTCGAGCGTTGGTTAGTATTGTGCTTCCATTTCTTTTAAGCACTTAATGAACAGTGTATCAATTCCCCAGATACGTGACGTCATGTTGCAGGATTATGGCTGTCAATTCCAGTTTGTCAGAATCGTCAATACCAGGCCTCTGGATATCGCCCTCTTACCGCAGGAAAGCTATTCGGACACCAGATTTTTGGTTGGAAGGTAAACGAATAAATGACGCTACTGAGGGACTGTGGAGGGTTCACGACGGCTTGTACGACTTCTCTACGTTTATTCACAGACATCCCGGCGGTTCAGACTGGCTCAGTTACACAAAGGTATGAACAGAATGGTACATGTAAATTGGATGAGGCAGCTGTCAGAAGATTCTAACATCTGCCGCAGCAAGTGCTTCATTCAAGATTACGAACCTCTGAGATGTGACGCCGTGTAGTTTGGTAGGTACCTACTAAGGTTTCGGTGAAGCTTTCTGTGTCAGTCTTCAGGTTAAAGAAATTTATACACACGGGAAACGAAAAGCACATATGTAGGGGTTTAGGACAGGGGCTAGGGCTATGGGCAATTCAGCGCGGGGGGGTGTTGACTGTTAAAAGGCCAAAAGGTCTTTTCTGAGAAGAAAGATGTGAGAAAAGACTCTAGGGCGAAAATAAGTAAGAGGAATTTCAGGGGAAGCAGTAAAAGGTGGAAAACTTGATGATAAATAAGGCTACTGCCTTCTGGCACATGACGCCGTGAAGTCTGGTGAAAGTGTACGGATAATTCGGAGTAAATTGCTGACTGCTTCCTCAGGGCAGATGGGTGAATCATCAGCGAAGAAGTATATTAAAAACACACGATAAATTTAAACAATAGAAATGCAGTAATGGTTCATAAAGCATTTAATCCAAAAATTGCGCAATTAACAATAAACAACAATTTGCCAAGAACCGCGCTGTTATTGGTTATTATGCAAGCCAGTAGCGGTAATTTCTTACTGACGTTTCGGGACAACCTATCGGTCCCATCTTCAAGGGGTCATCTGCTTCGCGGTGGAAGCCTGACATCAAACTTTTGTCTATTGACAGTGTGCCTCCTACATATTTCGGTATCTGCGTGGCCATCTTCAGGGAGATGTCTTACAGACGGGTACAATGATGTCGGATACTGTTGAACATGCGTATATGTGGGACAATTTCTGGATTAAATACGTACCGTATAATCTGTCTATTGTACGGGGTATGGAAAACATTAAATATGCGATAGCAGGTGTAAACTAGAATGAAATTAAAATAATAATAATAATAATAATTTAAGACGGATGGGGATAAAAGTTACAATTTGGGTCAGGACAAATATCAAGGTAGAGAATACAGAAGAAAATGGTGTCTCACGGGTTCACTTTCAACCATAGTTACTGTTGTCACTCCCCAGTGCTTCCATTTCTCGGTACAGCGTAATTTCCTTACCTAAAGACGGAGGCATCAGGTCCCCCCTCGATGATGATACTTATCTACCAAACTATACGGCATCACATCCAGAAACTCCAATATGCCTACCCACCACCCGAAAACACAAATTCCCTTACAAATGTCACACAACTATCAACTTTAATTTTTAATAATATCATGACCTTGTGTACTTAGTATACTTAATGAATGAATTGCTGGTCGCCGGGTACAAAAACAGAATTTTAAGCAGATGTTGGGTCTCAAATAGTATCTTGGTACTAGCGTATAATGAACGAGTCAAGGTGATCGGGCTGGCTTTATATTATGTGTTTAGCTGGGACAACCATACAATTCACAGCTGTTTTCTCCTGGTAGGGTACTGACATAACAGAAGCCTTCGAATCGCATCATGTCAAGGAGTCAGTGCGAAGTCATCTGAAACAATACTACGTGAAACCTGCCATTGGCCCTCGCTTCTCGCCCTATACATTCCACAGCGATGGTTTCTATCGAACGCTCAAGCGAAGAGCTCAACCAATCATAACAACCGTTCCTACAGGAGCCGCAAAGAGATCAAAGATGTGGTTGGACATAGTTATGGTTACTACAATGCTCACCTACATTCTGGCAGCAACCACATCTAGCTACGCACTTGGCGTTCTTGCTGGGTTTCTTATGAATCTGACAGTTACGGGTGCTCACAATTTCCTACACTTAAGAGATAATCTACGCATGTATTACTTCGACTTTTCTTTCATGAGTTGCAGGTAAATATAGTAAATGGGAGATACCTGTCTTCATTGTCGTTGAATTTACACTTTTAGTACATAAATGATGCATACTGTAACTGGCGAATGTTATTATTTGAAATGACAGCGAAAGGGGTATTCCAATTTGGATTAATCCGCCTTCCAAAACCTCTCTTTAGAATTCTTTATCCCCCATCAGCCTTGATGCAAGTGTCTTCCAAATACGTTGTTACAAACTAATTATACTGCGGATGTCACAACATTGGTCTGAAAAATATTCTACAATAAATTTCGTTAGGTCATTAAATTAAATCAGAAATTATCACAATGTCACATGTACCTAAGTTACCCCGCCGGAATATAATTATTTTCAACAAAATCCCCACTGCATTGATGCAAAAGTCCGTTCTTAATACGAGTTAAATGATTCCGTTGCGGTGTAAACAGGGCATTCACAGCTATTCACGAATAGACATATCCACTTCCTCATTATCGGGGAATTGGTGACGTCAGGAGCGATGCTTCTACGGCTTCAACAGATAATAGCATGGCGGAGCAAAGTCACGACCGTTGGTACTTACATCAGAAAAACAAACTGCTTTATCATCAGACAAACTTACAGGCTAAAGGACCTTATACATTGAACATCCCACGCAAATGTGATCTGAGCTATTCTGGGATTTTACGCAGCGTAGGTTGGTAGTCTGTTACCGACTTTTCGAGACAACCCAGCAGGTCCCATCTTCAAGGGTCAAGCAGTCTAAGAAATCGGGTCCCCGAAACGCCGGTAACTACTTCTCGATATACGCTGTGTGACATCTGAGAAAATCGCGGGTCTCATTTACACCGCGGCGGAACTCTGAGATCTCGCATCCCTCGTAAATATTAACAAATCCAGATATATTTTATTTTAGAGCCGTTGAACTGAATGATATGTGTGCTTTATGTTATGCAGTAATTATTTTGTTGTTACTAATTTCCTTATGTTGGTGCCTTAATGTTTCAGAGAATGGCGCATAACCCACGCTCTCAGTCACCACATGTATCCCAACACCCTCTTGGATATAGAACTTTGCTTGAATGAGCAAATACTACAGTGGATGCCACTGAGGAAAAAATCATGGCTTCTGCGATATGGATCCTGGTTCTACAGCCCATTCTTCTACGCTGGTCTCTTTTTCTGTGCTTTCTTTTTGAGGTAAGATCAGCTAATTGTGGAAGATTTGTGACATTTAGGAACTCAACGTGGCTCTCCATTTTTCAGTGAGTAACATAGGACCTTTCACAATTTGTGACAATATATGGCCACAGTTTCTACTCACACTGCCAAGCCACGCAATTAAATTTGGGGTATACTATCCCATTTAAAATAAACGTTAAATTTATTGTCAACTCAGCTACCTTGCTGTTTTGGGATGATAGCAAAGCAGGATTCAAATGCCGTAAAACACTACTAACATGCATGATATACTACAGTACATATTGCAACAACTGCTATATAAATGCTACAATAGTATACAAGCATGTAATATTTATTCTAAGTGTTTCGGCCTTTTCGGCCATCTTCAGGGAGGCAGTAACCTTTTAAAGCCTACTGGTTACGTGATTCACCAACAGGTTTGACATTCAACAACTGTACGCTCTCTCCACAATGTATTTATGTGTTTTGTATTTATCTGAGCACAAACAGCGACTTGTGCCACTTACAGCATAAACTGATTGGTTTTATAACCGAGATGAAAAGTGTTTACTGCGCGGTACGAACTGGGTTAAATAAAGCAGTATGCGCTTCGTCTTTAACCCTTTAAACGCCGATTTAATTCCCATCTGCCATTTGCTGGCATTGTTAGGAGCTCACCATATTCTCCACGTTAGCAGGATAAGGGTTAAAGGGTTAAGCAAAGAAAATTACAGTAATGGATGTATTTGTATTTTGTATGCAATGACAGAGTTAAAATACAAAAGTTACCGTGGTTAAAAATTTAAAATCCATGTGCATCATAGCGGTTATTATTTGAAACGCAAACAAATATCTATTGCAGAAAATCATATTCGTTTCCAGGTACATACTTCTGTTTCTTTTGTGGCTGTTTATATCACCACGCTTAAATACACGTAATTGTGGAAACAATTTTGGACGGAATTTCGTCACGTTCAGGCCATCTACATCCAGCTCATACAAGTATCTTTTACGTTTGTACGTATTTATGGGGGTTTCGTGTGTTGTGCGTCTATATTCTGCGTCGTAGGAGATTGTGCGCCACACAATTTGGAAACATGCTTCTTGCGTAGCTTTGTCGATATTTTATAAGTAGCTGTTTTGTCCAAATTCCATTTTAATCCCTGCAATTAATAAGTCACTACGTCATGGCACAAGTAGATTATTTTAATACGCATTTTGATCTGTTCCGATTCGTGTTATACCTAACTTGTTTCGTTCTGGTGGCTGACAAAGTTGAGCCCGCTGCTATTAGGACGTTTCGGAACTGATGTGTAAACATACTGTCCTTCGTCACTTTTCGGGAGATGTTGCACCATGTATTGGTGTAACTCTAATAACGAGAACTCAGTAATTAGCAGCATCTACAATAATTTTATAATTTTCATATTAATGGCCTGAAGTGACCAGATTACTTCCAAACATGTTGTCGCGGTAAGGTGTATATTGGTTGTGTTTGACCGTATTTGAAAACCCTCTTTGTTACGATCGACACAAAAGCAGGGTAAACACAAAATTTTAAATGGTGACCCGCAAACCATGTATAAAACGGTAGTAAATTTGGAATGTACACAATGTGGCTCTTCGTAATAATGTGACTTGGGAGACAATAACATGAAATTTAAATAATAATAAAAAAAATACAGAAAGATGGCTTTAAGTTGAAAAAAATATTAATCATAAATAAAATTCTGTTCAGTCACGAAATGAATAATAATCTTTTTTTTTTTTATTTTGATGTATGTACCGTGCACCTTGTACAGTTTATTATGCAGACAAACACACACACACACACACAC
>Ga0123357_10013861_pt1 | contig 10490 bp, 5 predicted proteins | sample TergutEmb28metaG_FD_89873 | JGI IMG/M metagenome (GOLD analysis project Ga0123357, IMG submission 89873) | Embiratermes neotenicus P4 segment gut microbial communities from Petit-Saut dam, French Guiana - Emb289 P4 | ecosystem: Host-associated > Arthropoda: Insects > Digestive system > Gut ...
GCGCACTGTGGTCATGGGGTCTCAGGCCTTCGGAAGTCTAACCGCCTCGAATACGTCACAAAGAGTGGGGTTGAGGGGGAGTGGGAGGGGGGGGGGAGAAGATGCTTGGGGTTAGGATTGGTGCAGTTATTAATCTGGCTGGAGAGAGCGGTACGTGATGACGAGATGGTAATTTGTATTGAGGGCACCGCGTTTGTTTTCAGCAACCGCAACTGAAATTCACTTTGCTAGCCGACAGCGTGTTTAACCAAACAGTTCACTGCTGATAAGGTAAAGTGCCATCAAGGCACAGAGGGGGAGTAAGGGTATAGCCCTACTCTTTCTTTAACCTCGGTACTAGAAGGCGCCACATCCCTGCCGTTTGACACCCGATACCTATTGGAGGAGGCTGTGTGGGTCGCAGCGCCGGTCTGAACGGGTTTTGGCGGAGAGAAAATTCCTTGCCCACGCCGGAGATGGAACCCCGAGCCTTTTAGTCCGTAGCGAATCGCTGTCCCAGTCACCTCTGACTGTTGTTGTCGATTTTAATATTACACTACATTTAGTTGTGACTTTATTCGTTGGTTGTGATATGTAATTGAGCTCATTATATTATGACAGTCGGACATTTTGAACGATAATTGATACTTTACGTTGCATGTCTGCGTGTGATCGGCTAAATAAATACTGGGAAATGTGCAGAGGGGAGACAGCAAAATAAATAACACCACACTTACTCAAGTTCCAGGTTTGGAAGTTTATCATTTTCAGATTCGCAGTTGTACGGCACAGATGGTTCACTCGTGTGTTCTGATACTCTTTCCGAGCCAAACTTCTCGATAACTCCTCAACGTACCAACCTCTCCTCCTACCGCTGTAAAATTTCCTTCCTTCCGATTTTTATGGTGTTTTAAAGGCCAACGCCTTCTCTTATTGGTTGGACCCTAAATGCTGGTTTCAGCGTTTTCTCTAAATGCTAGAAGAATTATTTTGAAATCACTCCTTCCCTTCCACAGGGGTCTTGACCTCTTCTAGTGGGTGAGGGGCTCAAACCTTCAGCCACACACATTGTTATTATATATTCCCAAAAAGTTTTCCAGGCGGGACTCGAACCAAACCTTACAATGAATGTCCAGTTGCAGCACCTTCAGGAATAATAATACAATACATAGGCGGGGGGTACCCTGCCTAATTGTCCAAGCGCCTGTCATATGTGGAACGGAGCTGCGTTCTTGCTTGTGCTGTACAATTGACATTTTGTGGGTTGTTTGTTCCCTTTTAGAAAATGGTAGCGGTATGTGGTTACGCTGTAGCAGCTCTTGAAACCCCATGTCTGTATTAACGGTTATGAGCTACACAACCTCGTGGGTATCGCACTATATCGGAAGTATGATATTAAAAAGCATCTTCAAGACATAGAACCTCAGCATTTAGGCTGACTGAACTGTCTGTTGTGAAGAATGCAGGAATGGTCCTTTTGCTTCCACAGAAACTTCCGTGACACCTTGACCACACAAATAATTGCTACTTCATTTTGTGCGTGTACGTGTGTGAGTGTGCGCGCGTGTGCATTCGCGCGCTCATACTTGCGCGCCATCTGTTGTCATACAAGTGAGCTGTTTAAAGTTTTATCCTGCTTTATTCACACCCATCTGAAAAACCAGCGTCACCGAAAATGGGCACTTAGTACATTAGGGTGGGCACCGCACCGAAAAATGGGCAATATCTCGCAGTTTTCAACTGTGCTAGTGATTTAAAGTGTAGGGCATCGTTTCCCATATTGTGCTTCCTAGAGCCCAACGGCAATAGGAAATGTTTCCAAGAAAACTTCGAGTGCGATCCGTCATGACGAATATTGATTTGCATGATTATACAGTAACTACGAGTAATATCAGGACAGTAACGGCTTTAGAAATTTGGTTTAATTGTCCGATACATTGATTTTGCGCTGCCGGTAGTAACGTGGACCTAGAAACCCTTGTGTAGAATAATGGTTCACAAAATAAACTGCAGTTTGTAAGCCGAAGAGTACTCCACGATAGCCACTTCGGACCAGCTAGCTAAGTTTGGTATCGCTATGCTTCAGCGTGCTCCATTCAACGTTTCAACGTCCCTATGATTTTCGTTTCAAGCTACGCAGTGGTGCAGTTAGTTGAAGCACTGCACTGCAAGTCGGAAGGTCGTGAGTTCGATTTCCGATGAGGTCATTTTTATTTTTCATTGATTTAACCCTCCTGGCCGCACTATGATCCCTGGGCGACTCAGCCTCTAACAGAAATCAGTATTACCTCACTACCTTCATGTGTCGATTGTCTAGAAACTGTAGGAGCCTCAACCTCCTGAAGCCCTAAGGGCCAATCGCGGCCTGTACAGGGTAGCTTCATGATTTTCGTTCTACATGAACGTGTTCAACAGCTATTAGTGGTAATAAGTTTACATGTGTTTTGTTGAGCTGGAGATCTGTCGAATTTTAAAGCGAAAGGGGTCCTCTGGGAAAGACGAAACCCTGATTTTTAGGGCTGTAACTGTGCTACAGAATGTGAGAAAGAGAATGTGAAGTCATATCAGTGTGAAGGTTAAAGTTTCTTTCGGTCCTTAGACCCACGACCGAAAGGCATTTAGGCAGTGTGGTGCTGCACCTTCGCACATTGCAGACGTAGAGCCACTATTGCATTGTCACATTTAGTCATGAATGCTATCACCCAGGCTCACACAGGAAGGTGTCAGCGCCATATTGCCTCTCATTACGTAATACAGAAGACAAAATTCCTCCTTTGCTATCCCATTTTTATGCTTATTCGCAAAATTTCGAAAAGCGAAATTAGCTTCGTCATGTCTGTCTGTCCGCATGGAGCAGCTCGGTTCACATTGGACGGATTCTCATTAAGTTTGATGTTTGAGTATTCTGCGAAAGTCTTTCTTGAAAACATAAGTTTCATTGAAATCAGACAAGAATGAAGGGCACTTTACACGCAGTCCAATATACGTTTATGATCACATCTCACTCAGTTCTTCTTAGAATGTGAAACGTTTCAAACACAAGTTGTGCAGAAAACCAAAATACGATTTATATGCTCCGTATTCTTTTTGTAGAAAATAGTGCAATAATGTGGAAAATATCGTAGAGTCAGACCGGCCACTGATTACAGTATGGTGCATGCACTTTGCAGGCTGGAAACTTAAGTCTACAAACAGACATTCAGAATATATATTGCTTATAGCTTTTCCACTGCAGCAATGGTTGCATGCACACGCCTCAATGTTACATTACATTACATTGCCTGTCTTGTTATGAATCTGTTTATATACAGTGTAATGTTTGTTTAACGATCCTGTCAGTTATTCAGAGTTAGAGCGTGATTTGCTAGGCTGCTTGGTGGATAGGAACGGTGTGGCTATTGTCTAGTTCGCGGTATTATCCAGGCATTGTCTGGACGCACTGAGGAAAACCCTGAGAAACCACAATCAGGATAACCTTTCTCCGGCCCGAGAATCGAAACCACAACTGTTCCGTAGGAGGCAGGATTTTTGGCCGCCATTCAGCGATATGAGGTGCAAAGCGTTTGATTACTCCTTCTGGTCAAATGTAGGCAGTAAAAATGTTCATGTAAATTTGTGGAAAGTACTCGGACTTCCCCTCTTTATTGTGGGTTCTATGTGGTCAATGCCCAGATTCGAGGCTGTGGGACTTGTGAGCTGTGCGTCTCGTTTTGCGCCTGGCCTTTTGTGTCGGAACGGACCGAGCTGTGAAGGAGGCGAACCGTCATTTGCCACGCACATGCCGTTTATTTTACTCTTCTGCCCAATTCACATCCCTGAAATCGAAGTAAGCCTGTCGATAATCACCCAGTTACAACTGCTAATCCGTCTCTGTTAAATAGAGTAAGGAAATATACTGATAACAAGAAACTTTGATAGGAACATAATTCTTACTTCGCCGCGCGGTCGACGGCGTGAGTCGGCGGCCGCTCGCTCGTTATGTTTGTGCGTTTCAAATCCAGCCGGCGGCATGTCTGTCTGTCTGTCTGTTGTGAGTGTTGTGTGTTGTCAGGTACAGGTCTCTGCGTCGGGCTGATCACTCATCCAGAGGAGTCGTAACGAGTGTGGTGTGTCTGAGTGTGATCGTGAAGCCTCGATAAGGGAAGGGCATTAACCGACAAAGTGCCGAAGTGCTGCAGGAAACAAAATTATTGCTAAACTTACTAATTATTCCAAATTCGGCAGGATTATTTGGGCAGACAATGAATGTAATAACCCAATGCACAGTATTGATCCCACTGATGCCGAATGGTCTACCGCAATATGTATAAGTGGAATACACATTGATATTCAGTTTTTAAATGTACTGTGATGGTTTTGTTTTGTACGACAGTGAGCCAAATGCACGGTGAAAAATGAAACAATTAGAAATTTAATGTATTTGTCGTTAGCGTGAAGCTTTTCATCGCCAACGTCAAATCACTCAATAGAAACACGCAAACCTTGTTAATGTTTGAGAGAGTGTAATGAGTCCTCTAATCATTTTTGACCTAAGTGCGTTCTAGAACAATTCTAATCTACTCAGGATTTAATGAACTGTTTCTCCGAGTCGAGGAACAGCGCTTTCCAAGTGACATTCCTGATATTCAGTAGAATTATTTACAACAGATCCTGCAATCCGCGCTGTGTTTTGCTTGCATGTCGTGGAACATGACAATTTCTTTACGTAGGAGTAACATTACTGTAAGTCGTAGGTGTATAATCGTGTGAACGTACTGGTACGTGATTTTGGATGCAGAATGTCCGGAAATTTAACTTCGAGGCAGCCGAAACAGATGTGTGAAATTTCGTACGTAACTCCTGGGAGCAGAGTCCTGAAGAAGCATTCTTTCGGCTAGGCAGGGCATGTCTTGCCGTTTATGGAATCGTGTGGTTCTTTTTATTGCGCGCACAAACCCACCATCTACCTGTATCCTAAGGCAAATGACTTCGGTCCACAGCCTCATACATTTTCCTTATCACAGTTGTCAATATTGTCTATCCGGCAGTGCATTTTTTAAGTAGCCCCCAAGTCTTCAGGTTTTCCGACTACAGTTTTATACCAATTTCTCTATTTTCACATATATTATATACGTTCTGTCCATGCCATCCTTCGTCAGGCCGTCCGAATAATACTCGTTGAAGAGCACAAGTTACGATTCTTACAGTAATGCGCTGTTCGTCGTTATGTTGCTTCCTGTCTGTCAGACCCAAATGTTCTCCCCGGATCCTGTTCTCCTGTACCCACAAACGCTGTTATTCCTGTAGGCAGAGACCGAGTTTGAAGTTGACTTCATAAATCGTTCCTTATTTTGTAACCATCATTGAATTTTACATCGATATAATGCAGACGCTGTAAATAAGTGACAGTTGACAGTAGGCTGTTCCGGTGGCCGTGCGGTTTAAGGCGTAGGTCTGCGGTTGCTCGTTGCTGGGGTCGCGGTTTCACGTCCTGCTGAGGGGATTTTTGTGTTGTGTAGGTAGCGGCCTCTCCGACGAGCTAATTAGTTTTTCAGACGAGTCCTACTGTGATTTATAAACCTCAACAACGTGGCGGCCTAGAACTGAGCCGGGCCGTTGCGCCACAGACACCAGTAGACAGCAGAACTGTACACTATAGTGTTACCAAATGCAATCAACAATGTTAAGAAATACTTTTTTTCATCAATTATCCATAATTTCGATTCTTGTAATGAGAGTCTCCTTTTTCATACCCTGAGTAAAGGCAAATATTTTCCCCATAAATATGTGTAAGGGGATTGATGTGATGAATTTATTATTATTATAACATATAGTGCGCTCTTAAATAATGTGTTGTCTGTAAATTCATACTTCAATTTAACGACACTATATCACCTGCATGAGTTGCATGTAAGATTTACTGAAATTAATGCAAAAATGATCCCGAATTATTATGTTTCGGGAACTGTAAGATATTACAGCATTGGCCGGGTAGACGGAAACTTCAGTGACATGTCTGACTGCCGTGCTGACTTGGTTGGTAAGTTTCACGCAATTTATAACTCATGTTACATGAACTCGCGCCAAGCCAGTTTGTACTCAAATTTTGAAATGCCTGCAGATGGCACTTGACATTATTAAACATGTATAGAACAACTGTGCTGCGCTCTGTCGCACGTGCATAGAGAGATACACCAACAACACGAGTCACGAATATCTTGTTCAACGTTTATTGGAATTACATAATTACGTCACTTTTTCTCCATTGTGAGGACCAATAAGAGGGCACGATTCGATACTCCGAATACCGAATAGATTGGACGAATCTCCCCTTTTCACAATGTCTACACACAAAAGTTTATCGGCGTTTTACAACTTCGTAACAGTAAGTATTGAATTCGATAATCAATTATTGTTAGGCAAAAACGGCTTTAGCAATGAATAAACCTAATTTAATTATGTGCCGTTTGGCAATAGTGGCAGTTGATTTGTTGTTATTGCCATGTGACAGAGACTCTGGTTGCTGCTGCCGATGTGTGTGGCAGATCTGCAGACAGAAGTGTTCATCCACCAGCCAGTTCCTTACCTGGCAGACTGCATTGTAAGCATCAGCATCCACTACTTCCACTCCGGACGGACAGTCGTATTTTCCTCTTCCTTTAGCGACGAAAATCTTACACGTCTCGGTACTGAAACCATCGTTGATCTTGAAAACGAGGTGATCGAGAGATTAAATCTGGTTGCTCGATGGCCGATCACTGTATTTCGCTCTACAGGAGATGTGAAGCAGAATAAACTTCATGCCTCGGACAGCGCAGACGACAAACATTTGTCTTACATCCTCGTAGTAAGGTGCAAAGAAGGGAAGTGGGAAGAAGCTTGTGATAGCATGAGAGCAAAGGTTATGGAGATGAAGGCTTCTGCTGCGTGGAATTCAAGAGGAAAATTTTTGGTTGTGGTTCGGCACTGCGTTGCAGACGGTTTGCAGAAAGGTTTGAAGGATCTTTTGGAAAGTCTTTGGTTCTTCAAGGTCTTTAATGTCGTCATACTGTATCCTTCAACGGACCGAACAGTCGAAATATACACACGGTTTCCGTACGATTTGGCCCCTGCCCGGTGCGGTCAATTCTCAAATGTTGTTCAGCTTGATACTTGGGTCCAAATACAAGACACGGGATGTTTCCTGCGCAACACGACACTTTACACCCAAACTATACCACGTGATCTTCGTGGCTGTATTCTTAAAGCGTCTGCAATAACATTTCATCCATATGTAATTTGTGATGACAACGGAGCTGTAGAGAGAGGTATCGACGTACAAGTCTTGAGAACTATATCTGAGAAATTAAATGCAACTGTAGAATTTCGGATACCACCAGGGAATGAAAGAAAGGGACAGCGTCTCTCCAATGGAACGTGGACCGGATTAAAAGGCGATCTGATGTACGACGAAGCAGATGTTATAGTAGGGTGCCTGCTCATTAATTATTATGACCATATGATGTTTGACGATACCAGTGTGTACCATACAGACAGATTCACTTGGATAGTGGCTCGTGCAACTCCTTACCCTCGCTGGTTAAGTATGAGCAGGGTCTTCACTCCCGTTTCGTGGGTATTACTGTTTGTATCTGTTCTAATTTTTGGATTCATTATGAAGTGCCTACCAACTTCCAAACATTCTGAATCAAAAAGTAACTGGAATATTTCAAAATGCATTTTGACTGTGTGGGCCGCATTTCTCGGAGCAGGTGTTCCGGAAATGCCTCGTGGCAACACGCTACGTGTTCTGTTTGTCTCTTGGGTGGTTTACTCATTGGCAATGAACACGATATACCAAACATTCTTCACCAGTTTCGAAGTGGACCCTGGCCTGCATCACCAGATTGACACCTTCGAGGAACTCTTGGACAATTCAGTAGTTTTTGCGTTTTCGTCTGCACTGGATCCGTTTTTTACAGACGACATGTTAGAAAGACTGAAGCCGAGAATTTGTTGTGAGCCTACAAGCTGTCTGGAGTACGTAGCAACAGTTTATAATGCCACTACATTTATCGGCAGAGTGCTGGTTGGCTACCATCGTGAAGCGCTGATGAAGAAGGAACACAGGCACCAAGTTCACCCATTTGGGCAGGACTCTTTCCAGCTGCACGCGGTACTGATATTGAAGAAGGGAAGTCCTTTTCTATTGCTGTTTAACGATGTTATCGCACGAATAGTAGAAGCTGGTCTAGTTGAATATTGGAAAGAAACCTTAATAGAAGAGAGACGAATGAAGGCGGGTGTTTTAGCACTAGAAACCCTCAAAGATTCTTATGTCGAACTCAACATACTTCACTTGCAAGGGGCTTTCATATTCCTGTTTATTGGGTTTGGGTTTTCTTTTATTGGGTTCCTGGCTGAGCTCTTCTTTGGAAAAATGTTACGAAGTGCCATAAAGCACAATGAGTAACAACCCATGTGGGCTGTATGTTGTCCTTCCCGTGCATTTTCGACAACCAGTTCACAACAATGAACCAACGAATGCACAGTGTTCTTGTTTACACGTTCTTGTTACATTATAACACTGAGCACTCGGCTGCATGTTTTAATTATTTTTGGATCGAAACATGTAGCAGATCTCAGTGTGAGATTTTGTAACATAAATATCGAAGGAAGAACACTGTGCATTTTGTTGGTTGAGTGTTGTGAACTCACGTGGATTTCTCACAGTACGTTTCTACCTTTCCTTAAGCACAACGTCCAAACCTCATGTTCAGACCACCCAGCACGTAGTTCGATTGTACCTAACATTAATGTACCTGTGCATATCACACCGAAAGATATTACTGCAGTTTACGAAAAGCGATGTATGTCGCTCGGAGACTGTACTAGCGGCTGCTTCCTCCCCCCCCCCCACCCAATCCTGTTCAAGCACACTGATTTGAATATAGCATTCAGAGCAACCAACACTTCACAGCAACAATTATCCGAAAAACAGAATAATATCAACCCAAACGGAATATATAAACTAAAATGTAATACATGTAACAAATCATACGTCGGGCAAATCCTACAAAATAGACACGAATACGGGACGATAGAAAACACGCTGCAGCTATTAAAGACATGTCGTAAAAGCACAGTATGAACTGCTGGGATGCCCTATACATGCAAATATTTCATCAACACGGAATACTGATCACAAAACAACAAATTGGTGACATCAACCCCCTTTAAGAACTTGCAAATACAACAAATATCCTTCTACGCAACCCATAGCTAGTCTCTTATTACTCAGCATACGACGCACACTTACCCACTGCTCCACAACACATTCCCACACAACATGGTAAGTAAACTGCCCCACAATCCATTTAGCCTAACTATTTGTATATATCTAAAACTATCATTATGTATTTACTCACATATCCGTTTTGACAATATACTTAATAGTACAATTATTTACAGATATGCTGCCACAAAACCTCGTTTGCAAATACGAGTTGAATTGTGAATACTGTAATATAACTTTAGCAAGGAACAAAACTTCCTGATGATGATCTGACAAGATCGAAACATGTCGGAGTGTTTTAAAGTGTTTTAAAATTGTTTTATGTGAAATTATATGTGCATTCATTTGTTGATAAATTGAAGTGATTCTGCGAAAATTCACGGTACTACAATAAGATTTGTCGTACCGTGAAGTTTATAGTTTCTGATATACCACATCGCCACAGCATTCAAACGTAATAACGTATGCTAGCTCAGGGCGTTAAGTAACACGCCCAAATTGTAAGAAGCCATTGTAAGTTCAAAAAACAGTAACCTTTCTAGCACTAATGGCAATAAAAACGCTAGTATTGAGCATGGTTACAAGAAGATGTGCTCTGCTGACAAGAAGCTACTCAACCCGCGAACATGTAATTTAGAGACACAGTAGTGACCTGTATGTAGCACCTTTTTGTTTATTTATTTTATAATTCATGTTGAATATATAACTATTTTGTGTGTTTATGGGTTAATGGACTGGGTACAAGCCAAGCAAGATACACCATCGCGCGCCAAATGGAGTAGCTGAAAGAGTTATTTCTGTTCCCCATAAACAGATGACGTAACTGCAAATCTGCATGCAGCATGCTAGGAGATATTTCAACAGCACCTTCTGTGCACCTACCGCTACTTGGCAAAGCAGGTTGCTTCACGTTCAACACATTGCTGTTAAATTTCAGGACATGTGAGGTATTCGTCAGTGACTGACCCTTTGTGTGTCCGCTGTGTTCAGCACCAGTATAAAGCCCGTTGCAAGTTTCAGGGAACTTCTGAAACGGCGTTCGTCAAAAATATCTAATGTTAGTTACTTGACAATGCCTAGAAGTGTGACAGCATTTCCACCAAAACACCGGTCATGACAAAGTAAATCTATGCGGCAGGAGGGGCCGCTATTTGTGGGAAATTTCCACAAACCTAGACACCGCAATACCGACTGAATCATGCGTTCTCCTGCTGCTGTATTCTACACAGCACGTGCGAACACACGTGATAACAGCAGC
>Ga0123357_10013862_pt1 | contig 10490 bp, 2 predicted proteins | sample TergutEmb28metaG_FD_89873 | JGI IMG/M metagenome (GOLD analysis project Ga0123357, IMG submission 89873) | Embiratermes neotenicus P4 segment gut microbial communities from Petit-Saut dam, French Guiana - Emb289 P4 | ecosystem: Host-associated > Arthropoda: Insects > Digestive system > Gut ...
CCTGCATACGGATACCACACCACCCCAGCCAAACCACAACGTAACACCAACACACATCGAACCAGAGCAATACAACCCATGAAATAACTCAACAAATAAGTCGCAAGCTCCTGAGGATGGATGCATTAACATCCGAAACATGTCCAGCATTAAATAATGAAATAACAAAGCAAGTGACATCACGTTGGTCTCTCTTTATTCAATAACCACTGGGCTTTAAAGGGTTAATGAGGTCGGAACACCAGACTCCACTGGGTAACGGGGAATCTTCCCCTGTCATTAAAGAGGTTGCAGCATGAAAATGGCCACTCATCTCCATCTAGTATCGAATTAAGAATGAGTGGGTCTATACCTTAACTCCTCAATACGCCTTCATGACCCGCACAGGGAAAACACACATATGCACACAATCCTTTAAGTAAATGTTTAAAATCACACAACGTGTGGGCTAGCGGAAGTATACTAGCAGGTATCAAGTTGTCAGAATCCACTGATGGTAGAAACAGAATGCCAGCCACTTCATACACAGACCAAACAAACACAAGTTTTTGCGCTTGTCACAGTGTTACAGGGCACAACGTCAACACAGACATAATGTCATCACTGTATATCTATGCGTGCGAACAACTTCGCCCCGTTAACAGCAAACAGCCGGCAGTGTATGGAAATGTGGAATGTCGATCAGCATGCTTCTGCTTTGTTTATTCACAACGCAATGGACGGACTCACACTGAACGTTACAAGGCCGAATACTCTCGCGACAGTATCCAACCAGTTTCAACTACAAGTCTGTGCTCCTACAGTGAGTTACCGCTAAGGTAAGTGAACTTAACACTTCACATTTCGGTCCGACTTGACACGTGGGGTGTCCGATTCTTCCGTCGGAATGTGCTGCCACTGTTTTTGTAGTTGTGTTATTAAAAGACGCTGTCAGTTGCTAAGTTTATGTAGCTACTGTGATAGATGGTGGGCCCGGTAGCTCAGTCGGTACAGCGACTGACTACGGGCTGGACGGTCCGGGATCGAGTCCCGGTGGGGACGAGATTTTCCGCCCGTCCAGACCGGCCCTGGGGGCCCACCCAGCCTCCTGTAAAATGGGTACCGGGTCTTTCCCGGGAGTAAAGTGCGGCCGAGGCGTGCTGCTGACCACTCACCCCCTTCTAGTGCCGCGGTCATGGAAGAGTAGAGCTATACTTCTACCCACCCTCTGGGCCACACCGCGCCTGTAACGGGATCACTTTACCTTTTTACGGTGATAGATGAATGAGTATGGCGCGTGACAGGGGAAAGTACGGTGACAGGGGAAAACCAAAGTACTCGGACAGACACATTCTCCGGTGCCATTCTGTCCACATGAATCCTACGAGGACTTTCCTAGGATCGAACCCAAGTCTCATCGAGCGGCCACTAAACGCCTGAGTCATGACAAGACCGTGTTTACGTATCAACACTCTTCTTTTCCTTCATTTGCCATTCGCCTATTCTTCCTTCCTATTTTTTCAACTTCCAGCTAACTACCTAAATATCCGGAATGACATAACAAACAACGACGCCCCTGCCTGGAAGATTACGTCACCAGTTACAATAAACTACTCGCAATTTGGTAAAGTGGGGACGAGACGACCTTCAGGGTAAACATGTGTGCGCCGCCAAGAAATAAGGTGACAACCAGATATACGGCGTTCTGTAGCTCATCGCCTTGTGTCGCGCGTGACGTCACCTCGCTTATGACCAGCGACACTCACGTCCGGTGAGCGTGTCGCACTTGTTAGATGCCGCGATTTCGTCTCAGAATTGTGGCATTTGGTTCTTCAAAATTTACACCAGAATTCTCTACGCGAGATAAGGTTCCAGAGCGATACTGCTGAGGATTCGAGTCTTCTGTCATGTTACATCCACTCGATTAGTACGAAGTCGCCGACGTTTCGAATCAATGTAGTGTTTCCATTTTCAGGTTCAAAGGGTTCAAATCCACTCTTCTTGAGCTGCGTCACCCTAAAGACCTAAGCACCCTGCTCGTTCGAAGAGTCAGCAACTTCTTGATAAGAGTCAGCGACTTACTTTTAACAGTCAGTACATTCTTGCTAAGAGTCAGTAACTTCGTGCTGTGTGTCAGTAACTTCTTGCTAAGAGTCTATACCTTCTTTCTAAGAGTCAGTGACTTCTTGTTGAGTAAGCAACTTCTTGCTAAGAGTAGGTAATTTTTCTTGTTACGTCAGTACCTACTTGCTAAGAGTCAGCAACTTATTTTTAACAATCAGCAACTTCTTGCTAAGAGTCAGCAACTTATTTGTAAGTCAGCAACTTCTTGCTAAGTCAGCAACTTATTTTTAACAATCAGCAACTTCTTGCTAAGAGTCAGCAACTTATTTGTAAGTCAGCAACTTCTTGCTAAGTCAGCAACTTATTTTTAACAGTCAGCAACTTCTTGCTACGAATTAGCAACTTATTTTTAACAGTCAGTACATTCTTGCTAAGAGTCAGCAACTTCTTGCTAGCAGTAAGCAACTTCTTGCTAACAGTCAGTAACTTAAACCCACAGATCTCGCAACAAGTTATTTCCATTCCGTAAGCAGTTACACTGACGCAGCTGCTCCAACCCTAGCCCGCTCTTGTGAACTGAACGCGTTTCAGCCTCAGTCTCATTTCGCCCTAGTGTCGCTTAGCACCTACCCGTTCCGTCAACACGACTGCCAGTTATTGACACTAGTCTCCACTACGCTCAGAGTCAAAGAAAATATTCCCTGCCTGTAGTTACACGCATGCGCATACCGCCGTTCACCCAGAAGTCACGTGACGATGAAATCAGAGACCGCATTTTTCGAAAGAATATTTGATCCAAATCAATGCGATACGCAGAACCTTCATGGTTCAAATTTTTTGAATATGCTTAAAGCAAAACGAACGGCGTTCGAGTGCCTCAAGAGAGTTCGGTGTGAATGCTCTAATCAAATTCCTGACCGTGACCGTACCGTGAGATGAGTGTGATTGTACTTTGAACTGAGCGTGAGCATACTCATATTGTGGATAAAACTTTTAGCCTTCACATCGTTTACGACCAATCTTTACCACAAACAGTACCACAGAATTGCACAGACTGCGGTAAAGTATACTGCACAGTGGAGAGTAACCATGGCAATAGCAGGTTCAGAGGTTTTAGCACCTTATTACAAAGCGTGACGTCATAAACATCTCGGCGTCCGTCACCTTTATAGAAGTAACTAATTGTACCTCTTTCTTGTTTCTCGAGACATATTAAGGGAAAAATCTTTCTTCCAAACAGGACCAAAATGAAATTAAGTACCACATTGGAATGTCTTTTCTGATACCGTTCAACGTCAGATCTAATTCGTTCAGCGACTGGTGAGCACTCGCCGGGCATGGCTAACGGTGTGCCACCCTCACCCTCCACACCGCATTATGTCGTGGCGAATGAAGCAGGCACGCTGTTTGACTCGCCCACTCAGAGCTCATGAATAAAAGAACGACAGTTTCACCGTGTTCGAACGTTAATCTGCTAAGAATTTTCGTCTCCTGTAGTAAGATAAGCGAATCTGCGTGATTCGTCCAGTGTAAGACCGTCCTGCGTATACAGCCGATAACCTCTCGTTTCAGGCCCAAAAGAGATTTTAAACAGGGAAAATTCTCTGTTGTTCTGTATCATTCCTTCTAGTCCACACAGCACTATGATCTCTGTCAGGCACACCTCATCAAGAGCTGTAGCTCAAACAACGCCCGGTACATCATACCGCACTACGTGCAAAAAACGGTTCCTGGTGATCCACAATTCACTGTTTAGTGTGACAACTTTCCTCAGGCTTTTCCAAGCGGCAAAACACATAACTGTGTTTTAATAGCAAAAGGAACACCAACACATGGACTCCTACAAAATTAAAGAACTACATAAAGCACACAGAATGCCAGTTCCACCTTCACATTATTCGCAATCAGTAAGTGCTCAGTTCGGAACTCCACCGTAATATCGGCTAGCACGTCTGGGGATTATTCGTGGTTTTACTCAGACTTTCAAGGTAAATGGTGGGGTAGTGAATGCAATGAGACCACGACGCTTCCATCCACATCCTTTCAACTTCATCATTCATTGCCATGAAATCACTGGAAGATATAAACTGTGAGAGGCTGACAGCGTAGTAGTAGTAGTATTAGTAGTAGTGGTGGTAGTAGTAGAAGTGGTGGTGGTAGTGGTACTAGTAGAAGTGTTGGTGCCAGTAGTAGTGGTGGTGGTAGTAGTAGTGGTAGCAGTAGCAGCAGTAGTAGTAGTAGTAGTAGTAGTAGTAGTAGTAGAAGTGGTGGTGGTAGTAGTAGTAGTAGTAGTAGTAGTGGTAGCAGTAGTAGTAGTAGTAGTAGTAGTAGTGGTAGTAGTAGAAGTGGTGGTGCCAGTAGTGGTGGTGGTAATAGTAGTGGTAGCAGTAGCAGCAGTAGTAGTATTAGTAGTACTAGTAGTACTAGTAGTAGAAGTGGTGGTGGTGGTAGTAGTAGTAGTAGTAGTAGTAGTAGTAGTAGTAGCGGTAGCAGTGGTAACAGTGGTAGCAGTACTAGTAGTAGCAGTAGCAGTAGCAGTAGTAGTAGTATCAAAAGAATGTTAACAATATCGAAAAATGCGACAACAAACAAAACAATGTAACTAAACAACCGGCCAGAAATTCTACTGCCGCCGATTATGCAGTGGAAGTCATAATTTCCGCGAGACGTCTTATAACATGCCAGATCCTTTCAGATTGCTGTCTTGAGGTTTATGGCAACGGACAAACCTGCAGTCTCACTCTTCACGGTAGAAACCCGCGTATTTTCCATACGTCTACACAACAACGCAGCATACGACGGTGTTGGTGGGTGTGCTGAACAAGTTGCGTGCCAACGGCAGGCAACGCGTCGCTTTTAACATCCAATAAATAACGACACTTTACACAAAATATCATGAACTAAGACAGGTTTACGTCATAAGGCACAATTATTCGGATTGAACAGACAATTATTAAACGATTTTAAACCATCTGTCAATATCGATGCGGTATTTATAGTTAGCAGCTCATAAAATACTCATATATTATTTGGTCTCAAAACTCTCAAACAGAATGATACAGGAACAGGTTTCTTGTTAACCCTGCCGTCCGGTCCATGCGGAATGTCCGACTACAAAATTAAAGACAGAATTGCCCCTACAGCTACGTCATAAAAAATTTTGTAGAGCAACATAAGCTGAATTGTGCGAGCTGCCCATTAATAATTAAAGACCTAGAAAAACTATTATCAATTTTAAAAGGTGCTTTAAAACTGTCTCATAATTATACGCATATAATTTAAGTTTCAATATTTATATGTAATGATGCAAATCCGCAATAACTCATGCTACTTTGCATAATAACACCCTCGATAATACTCTTTATGATGGAACTAATTCGGGCTTAAATTAGAATCGTAATTTGATGAGAGCTCTGATGAGCAATGTTTTAATAAATTCATACAATACACCGGTAAGGTAAAGGTAAATCAGTCCCATTACAGGCCCGAGGTGCCCAGAGGGTTCCAGGAAGTTAAGATTCCCAGATTACGTGACAATGGCCCAGGATGGCGGTAAAGTTGTCAGCCCGACGCACCGGCCGCCTTTACCCCCAGGAAATACTCCTGGTACTCATTTCTGTTAGAGGCCAGGACAAAGATGATGGAAAAGTGACTTTGTTATTTTACTATTTTTTGTGACTACTCTTTAGCATTAGGACTTTATATTTACTTTGAATGTTTCTTTTTCTTTTCTTTTCTTTTCTTTTTTGAGTATAAATTTTTCTCTATGTTTTACTTTTATCGGTCGCATAGGTCAATGATAAACACTCAATGTACCTGCCATTAGTAAAATAAATAAACACTTCTGTTAGAGGCTGAGTCGACCCCAGGGCCATAGTGCGATCGGAAGGATTTATGTCAATGAAAAATTCCAATGACACCAACTGGAATCGAACCAGCGGCCTTCCGATTTGTAGCACAGCGACAATACACCGGTACGACGCAAAATCTGTAAATAAATTCCGTCTTTATATCCCTCTAAAGAGTTATCTAAACTTCTAACACATTTGTCATCGAATCATGGCCAATCCATCTTCCTGCATTTCCTGGTTGCTGTATTCGCCATCCGTCGCCCATTAACAATCTGTCATCCCGTTCTGCATTCTTCCGCGATCTCTGCCCTTCCTTTGTCGGCGTCAGTACCCCCTATCTTTCAAGACCAGATGGATGATCGCTTCCAAACTCCTTTCCAAGACGATGATTTAGTTTCTAGGCGTCTTTGTACAGTAAAACCGTCGACAGTGCAGACGCTGCCATCGGAGAGACGAGGGGGAGGGTGACGAATATCAACATGTTGTACTCTTTTGTTAACCTCCTCTAGTACTGTCAACTCTCTGTACTTCAGTCTCTTTTGAACTGGCGAGGCCTCAGACATATGTAAAAGATTGGCAAATGAGATATCTGTATAGAAATTTGAGAATATATGTTAAGAGAGAAGCAAGATCTCAGTTACCGTGCATCAACGTCAAATGAAAAGAAATTCTTGGAAAATAAATCTACGTCTAAGGACTGAAGACCACTGCGTAAGTTTAGCGCTGTTCGCGATTTAAGGAATAGTCACTCCTGAGTAAAAAGGTAAAGCAGTCCCGTTACAGTCCCGGAGGTGCCCAGAGGGTTCCAGGAAGTTAAGGTTCCCACATTTCGTGACAACGGCACAGGTTGGTGGTAGGTTGTCAGCCTTACGCACCGGCCGCCTTTACCCCCAGGAAATACTTCTGGTATTAATTTTTGTTAGAGGCTGAGTCGACCCCAGGGCCATAGTGCGATCGGAAAGATTTTATGTCAATGAAAAATCCACTGACACCATCTGGGATCGAACCAGCGACCTTCCGATTTGTAGCACAGCACCTTAACCACTGTGCTACCCACACTCCTGAGTACAAGCATTAAAGAACAATTATCATTCTGTTGAGCAGTCATCATACCTGCTGAACGGATTGTTGTTGATGATGATGATGATGATGACGACGACGACGACTAGGACAATAACGAGAGCAGTAGAGCAGAAACGGAATCTGATGGCACACGGAAACGCACGGGTGGAGAAGTGAAGGGGAAAAAGGCGAATGGAGGGGGTAGCCAGCACAGTCGTGTACTGTATCGGACACGGTCTATCCAGCATTACTACCGCTGATCCGCACACCTCGGCTGCCAGCAGCCGACTGAACTGACACCCCCGCCGATATAAATGGACTCGTCCGTTTCGCTGTAAAACCATCTAGTTTCTGCGCGTGTGCCATCAGGTTCCATTTCTGCTCTACCTGAAGTACGTTCGAAATTTGAGGTTACTGCCGCTGTGATTATGAAGATGTTTACCTGGCGTGACTCCGTGTACTTTGGTACGTTTGGAAAGGCACGGTTCCGGTCTTCTTGAAGGCAGAGAGTAACGACCCTCCCCGACCCCCAGATAAAGGCAAAGAGAAGAAGATATTCGCTGTTTCCAGCACAATCCAAACGTCTTTCCTGAAATCCAGACGTCTAGGACGTATAAGCGTCATTATCGTTGTGGGTTCAATTTATACGAACTATTTTAGTACGGATTATAAGGAGTCAGTTTTGTGGAACGTGACCTAAAATATTTGCGTCGCCGACATCAAAATTGAATTTATACTGTATACATACGTTTCATCATTGACACGTGCACAAACACGACATTCGTAGTCCCAGTGATACATCTACTTATCGTCATAAAACTTAGAGCTAAAGAAAACGTTCGCAGCTTTGCCAAATATTATTACTTTATAGCCGACAAAAGTGTAGCCCTAACAGCAGCTATATTTCTTCCTCTCACCGCCTGAGAACTTAAAATATCGCCAGTGTCACTTAGAGACATTTCAAAATTTGAAATAGGCTTTCGCAAAATTGCATAAAGGGACTATCAGCTTCGTCACGTCTGTCCGCACGGAACAACTCGGCTCCCACTGGGCCAATTTTCATGAAATTTGATATTTGAGGATTTTTCGAAAATCTGTCGAGAAAATCCAACTACCATAAAATTCTTCTTAGAATGAGAAATGTTCCACAAAAAAAAAGTTGCAGAGAAAATAAAAAAAAAATACATTTTATATTCAATAACTCCCCCCTCCCCCTCCCAACGGAAATCGTGCCGTCTGCGAGATAATGTGCGAAAAAAAATGTGGCCGAACGGGGCTACAGATCACAAACAGCACGACGCAAGGAAGTTGCGATTTGCATGTCGGATAACTAAGGCAAGGCTACAGACGGGCACTCAAAATACGTAAAACTAATTGATTTTCCACTTCACAACGGCTACGCGAACGAGCCACGATGTCACATCACTCGTAATTTGCTGTCACGTTAATGTTAAACCTGGTGGTACCTACAGTAACATCTAGGCTATCAAAAGTTAACACACTGCCGTTCATGAGCCACCCTCAACAGACTATATACCCATTAATTTACCGCATCGGGCAACCACCGAAACTGCGACCGGCAATCCACACAGACACAGACTGTACTGTGGCCCCCACTTCTTTACCACCCTGTACCACCCGCTAATTAACACATCATGTCCCTGGCCTCACAAAGAAGGCTCCAGTCACCGATAGCCAGTGCAAAAAAACCACCCCTACAGCAAAACCCTCACACCCCAAGGGGGGCCGGAACTGTAGGTGGACCCCGAGAAAAGGAGGAACTGCTGAGTTAGGGGAGTTTAGACGTCACAGTCACCCCCTGAATATTCACTGACAGTCTTCACCCGGTGAAGCTGCCTCTGCTGCTCCTCCCCAAGTGCTGTACGCACCTCGGAATGCGTTCGAAATGCACTAACGCAGGACTTTGAGAAAGAAGCTAAGTGCGTCCATAAATGCGTATGAGCCGAGCCAAGAGCAGACACCTCTATGGCTACATGCGAAAAGATTTATAAAACACTGGCAGATATGCCATTTCTAAGAAGAAGTTTCTATTTTCACTTTACGACCATAAACAAAACCACAGAAATTAAAATGCGATATTACACTACAAACCTTTACAGCATGACTTATGTGCAATGCTCACCGTAGCTTTACATCTAGTGTAAGGTAGCATTCAGTGCTAAACATCACGGAACTAATTTCCCATCGATATTTACCTAGAACATCCACATGAGATTTATAACGAAAATAAATTCCGTTCTCTTGCAGGAAATACGTGGACCGCCAACCGTAATCAGTGCGCAAGCACCGGGGGAGGGGGAATGCCGGGCGGCGGCCTTCCCCCCCCCCCCCCCAAATACACTTTTGTAGACAAAAACGTACGAAACTTTTAAGCGATTTACCCTTCAACCGAAGGCAGCCACTGAAATCGGCCGACGTCTAGCATAATGTAAATTTGAAAAATAAAATTAAAACTTTAGAAGACTTAGACAAACTTAAAAAAAAGGGCAAAAAGATTAGACATTGTGATTCAAATTAGGTGATTCATAGAGACCAAGAAGATTCTTGGTCCTTGAAGCTAGGGCGGATAGTTTGTCCCGAATAGTCGTTAAGGAATTACCACTGTTCGCTGCATAACAGCCCGGGACAGCGCAGTTCTCTAGACGCAATACATTACGATAATGACATTTACTCACACTTTGCTTTAATTTCCAATTAATATCCATCGTTTCACGAAATTTTCTTCGTTTGCAAGTTCATGTTTCTTGGGTTACGCCGCCATGGAAGGCGTTTGCGACTGCTCAACCGAGTCGGCGACCTTCTGTCTTCGAACCGCCATCCTAAGCAAATGCCATGAAGACACATAAGGGAGTGGAGGCAGTTTTCCACCCATTTTTAACCTTTGCACTAAAAGAAGGTGAGAGGTCAGGTAAGAAACGCCCTCCTACTCAGATTATATACTGACCTGTAATATCAACACGTCTAGCTGTAGGCACGGTCTCTCTCGCGGGATGCTACAGCACCATGAGAGGCGACAATTTGAAACGACACGACGTCGGAGGGGAAGTAATCACAAGGCTACAGGGTTCAAATACAAACTATTGTGACTGAAGAGTTATTACTGCTCGTGGTCTTTCGATGAGAATTCTGGGAAATTACTTTGTCCACGATCTTTCATCTCTGATCCTTGACTCCGTCAGAAAACGCCGACATCTCGACATCACCAGGGCTCATTCTTGACAAGCAGGTTGGAAGGGAAAGAGGTGGCGAAGGGGGGTGGGGGGGGGCAGGATTCGAAAACTGCATTGAAGTTAGAGTGGAAACGGAATCTGGTGGCACACGGCGACGCACGGGAGGAGAAGTGAAGGGGAAAGAGGCGAATGGAGTGGGTAGCCAAGCAGGCTTCAGTCAGACTCGGAACAGTCCATCCAGTGTTACTACAATCGTTCTCCGCCGACCCGCACTCCAAGAAAGCCAGTACTCGACTGAACTGACACCCCCGCCGATATAAATGGACTCGTCCGTTTCGCTGGA
>Ga0123357_10013863_pt1 | contig 10490 bp, 9 predicted proteins | sample TergutEmb28metaG_FD_89873 | JGI IMG/M metagenome (GOLD analysis project Ga0123357, IMG submission 89873) | Embiratermes neotenicus P4 segment gut microbial communities from Petit-Saut dam, French Guiana - Emb289 P4 | ecosystem: Host-associated > Arthropoda: Insects > Digestive system > Gut ...
AAAGAATGCGCAGGATACGAGAAAATATACTATATCCTGGCAACCGCAAAATACTGCCACCGGATATATCGTCAATGTTTTTTTGGCAGACGGAACATACGTTACTTCAGTTATGACAATGGAGAATGAGTTAAAAGGCGGATTTTTTAATCACGATTCAAACTATTTGTTCTCGGTAGATGCCTTTAATGAAAACGGAATAAGGAAAGGGACAGAAAAAGTTGCGGCTGTGGATGAGGAAAAGGAATCTACCGCTCCCTGAAAAATTATTAAAAACGGATAATATTTATTAAAGGTTTTTCGTTATATAGTATAGTATTTAAGATTCAAAATTGATTTAATGAAAAACGTAATACAAGCAAGTATAATTACAACTTTTCGCTGTAATGCCAAATGCAACATGTGTAATATTTGGAAATTTCCAACAAAAAAAATGGAGGAATTAGACCCTAAATATTATGCAAAATTACCGGATGGTTTAAGAATCAATGTTACCGGAGGCGAACCTACTTTACGGGACGATATTGATGAAATATTCCGGATACTTCATCCTAAGGCTTCACTTTTAGAATTGAGCACCAATGGTTTTTATACGGAAAAAGTTGTAGCTCTGGCAAATAAATATCCGGATATTCTGATTCGAGTCAGTTTGGAAGGTTTACCCAAAATGAACGATGAAAAAAGGGGTACAAATAATGGATTTGACCATGCGTTAAGAACCATGCTTGAATTAAAAAAAACAAAATGCAAAAATATTGGTTTTTCAGTAGTTATATCTCGCGATAATTATCAGGATTTACTGTATTTATATGATCTGTGCGCCTCGTTGGGAATCGAATTAGGAAACTCGGTTGTCCATAATTCATGGTATTTTCACAAGCATGATAATATTTTGGAAAGCGAAGAAGCGCTAAATCAGCATGAGCTGTTTGTAAAAGCTTTGCTTACTTCCAAAAGAGCTGGATTGAAAAATAAACTGAAAGATTATGGCAGAGCTTATTTTAATAAAAGCATTCATCAACGGTTAAGGAACGACTTACCCGGATATCGCCCGCCTTGCGGAGCGTTGAAAGATTTCTTTTTTATTGATCCATGGGGAAATGTTACCCCTTGTAACGGGTCGGAAGAAGAATGGATTTTGGGAAATCTTAAAGAGAATGATTTTGAAGAAAGTATAAATTCCCAACGTGCAAAAGAAATTTTACCAAAAATAGCGCAGTGTGAGCGGAATTGTGCGTTTATTGTTACCGAACGGCATGATATGTTGCGACGTCCTTGGATTCCAATCAAGTGGGTTTTAGATAACAAACTAAGAATAATGAAAGGCGAAAACTTAAAATTTTAGAGTAATGTGAATATTTTTGTTTTCGGTACGAGGGGAATCCCTAATATACAAGGAGGAGTTGAAAAACATTGTGATGAATTATATTCCGCTATGCCGGAAGATTTTTTTATTACCTTATTCCGAAGAAAGCCTTTTCTCGGTAAAGATACTTCGAGCGAGTATAAACACGTCCGTTTCATTGATTTGTTTTCTACCAAAATCAAAGGATTTGAATCGTTTTATCATTCTTTTTTAGCTGCTTTATATTGCATCTTCCACCGGCAAGATATTGTCCATGTGCATAATATCGGTCCCGGAATATTTATTCCGTTGCTTAAATTATTCCGTCGAAAAGTAGTTTTGACATATCACAGTTCAAATTATGAGCATGAAAAATGGAACTGGTTTGGCAAGTTAATATTAAAAACGGGAGAAAAATTTGCATTAAGCGGGGCGGATGCTATTATTTTTGTGAATAAAGAGCAATTAAAAAAATTCAGTGAAAAAATTCAAAAAAAATCATTTCATATTCCTAACGGCGTAAGATTTTTGGAACGGTCGGAACAAACGGATTATTTAAAAAAATATGATTTGCTTCCCCAAAAATATATTTTTGCCGTAGGACGTATTACTCCGGAAAAGGGATTTGATTATTTGATAGACACTTTTCTCACTCTGGCGGATAAAACTTACAAATTAGTAATTGCAGGAGGAATTGACCATAAAACACCGTACAGCAAAGCAATTTATGAAAAGATTCAAAAACAGGATAATATCATCATGACCGGTTTTGTGAAAGGAGAAGAACTGAGGCAACTCTATTCTCATGCAAAATTATTTGTATTATCTTCTTACAATGAAGGATTCCCTTTGGTACTTCTCGAAGCGATGAACTACAAATTACCGGTTTTAGTTAGTGATATTTCTGCAACGAAAATGATGAATCTTCCGGAGGATTCTTATTTTCAAGCAGGAGATAAAAAAAATCTTTTCCAAGAATTATACCAACAATTAGCAAAACCATATTCACTAATAAATTATGATCTTTCTGAGTACCAATGGGAGAATATCGCTGCTCAAACGGTTGATATTTATCAACAATTATTGTAAAATAGTCATCAAACGCAATAAATATTCATGAGAGAAGAATAATAGTCGTCAGACGAATAATCTTTTTGAGCTTTTTGAGCTATGGCGGTATAATCAAAAGTAGAGTGATACATTTCTTCAATTTTATTTTTCAAATCTTCTTTATTTCCAGATTCAAACAACAGTCCATTCCTGTTTTCTTCTATCAATTCAGGGATTCCTCCAATATTTGCCCCTAAAACCGGAGCGCCTGAACACAAAGATTCGATTCCGCTTAAAGGATTATTTTCATAACATTCTGAAGGTACGACTGAAAAACGTGCTTTTTCGAGCAATGATTTGACTTCTTCTTTATCAAGATAACCTAAAAATTCGATTTTATCGCTTGCATAACGCGATTGTAAATCGTCGAATAAAGTACCTTTTCCGGCTACTTTCAAAAGATAAGGCAATTGTTGTGCGGCTTTGAGCAAGGTTTCAATTCCTTTTTCCTCAGATAGCCTGCCGACGTAACAATAATAATTTTCTCGCTTGCAATTTGTTGTGTCTTTTTTTTGAAAGGATACGAAATTAGGTAAAACCATCAATTTCTCTTCACGGAATCCACCGATAAGCATTTGAAATTTCATAAATTCACTGGGACAGATGAAAACATCTGTGTATTTTTCCAAATTTGTTTTACTCCATTTTTTTGCTTCCAAATAAGCTAAAACACTTGCAAACAGACTGTTTTTCATACATTTGTATTTCAACACATTGATTTTATTTGAAAAGCAAAGTTGGCAAAACAATCCGTTTCTCATACAGTCGTAGCGAGGACACAGTAATTTAAAATCATGAATTGTCCATACTACCCGAATCTGTTTTTTATGAGCAATCTCAGCCAAAACAGGCGAGAGGTGGGTGTGAATATTATTTAGATGAACAACGTCCGGATGAAAATCATCTAAAAGCGCTGTGAATTTTTGTTTCACTTCCGTTGCGCCCAATGGACGCAAAACCGATTTTGCAATATTTTTTACGCTGCCGGATGAATAGGAAACTTCCGAAGGAAAATAGCTTTGAAACTTATTGGGTTGATTTTGCAAATTCTGTATGGCAAATGCAGCTACTTCATGTCCTTTATTTTTAAGCAATGACTCAAGCTGAAGCGTATAGATGCAATCGCCGCCTCGCGGATAATAAAATTTATTGGCAATCAGGATTTTCATACGGTTTTATTTTTTAACATTAGCTTTTGATACTGTTCCATATAATTGGAAACTGTTGTTTTAATATCGAATGGTTCCAATTGTGTTTTATTTTTAACTAAATAGTTGTTATTTAAAAAATTGCCTGATTTGTAACAGGTGTAAATACGGTTAATTTTATCTGCCAGATCGTTTGGATTGCCTGCTTCAACAGTTAAGCCAACATCTAAAAAATCAAGTATTTCTTTTGGTCCGTCTATATTGCTTGCAATAACAGGAAGTCCGGCTGCCAAACCTTCAATGATGGTCAGTCCAAAACCATCATGCAAAGACGGCTGTATTATGACATCAAAATCCTGCAAATGTTCTTTTATCCAGGAACGACTTTTTTGCCCTTCAAAAACGATTCTATTTTCTATCTTACTTTCGACAGCTAAGGCTTTCAATTTATCTTTATCTTCCCCATCACCAATAAAAGATAAGGAAAAATTCATATCGGGATATTTTTCTTTCAAATAAGCGACAGCTTGGATAGCAATATGCTGTCCTTTGTCTTTTATATCTAAACGGCTTATTTGTAAAATTTTAAATAATTGTTTGCAAATCAAATCCGTTCGTTGTTGATATTCATCAATTGCAATGCCATTATAGACTAATTGGGCATCTACATTTGCCCGTTTTTTCACATCTTCTTTTACGGCATAAGAAATAGAAAAAATTTGTTTATAATATCTTAAAAACAAACAAGATAAGTTTAAGGCATGGACTGTTAGAAGCGTTTTTTTTCGTTGTTTAATAAAAAACGGGAATAATTTATTGTCATGGCAATGGATAGCATCAGGATTTATTTTATTTACAATCCGATTTATTTTGAGAAATGCGGATAGCAGTTGAATTTTATTACTTTCTTCACGTTTGAGTAGATAGACATTTACACGTTTATCTATCGTGTTTAGCAGGTCAATATTTAATTTTTCATTTACGATAATCAAACTCACGGATGCCTCTTTGCATTGCCGATTGATAATATCAACCAGCATGGTTTCCGTTCCACCTACATTAAAAGAAAAGATTGCATGAATAATCTTCATCTACTAAAAATATTGTTTTTTATAATTGAATACAAAAATAGTATTTTTTGCAAGATAAAACCTAATTTCATTTGGGAAATAATCCGAATACTTGTGAATATTTGCAAACCTGAATTAGATTACTCAACAGAATGTTGAAAAATACTTTCTATTACTTTCATAGGGGATGCGTAACTATTGTAATATGCCTTTGCATTTCTTTCCAAATTATGTCTTAAGTATTTGTCTTCCAGCAATAAGGTAACAGCTTTTTCAATATCTTGTTCTCCGTTTACAAAATAAATATGTTTACCATGCTCCAACGGAACAGGAAGCTCATTCATCAAAGGGGTAGATATAATAGCTTTGCCCATACACAAAAATTCACTTAATTTCCACCCATGACAATTATGTACAGCCGGTGTATTAAATACAAATAGTGATTTTTTAATATTATCAACATAATTTTTGTTAGATAAATAATTATAATAAATAAGTTTCTGAGGAATTGAATTAGTAATGGAAGATGTCCTCCTCATTTGTTCATTGATAAAAAAGCCGCCTTCAAAATTTATTTCCGGTTTTTGACTGCAAGCAAATACATATTGGCATCTACCTTCATTAGTATTGTTTTGGTTAGGCCACAGTGTAGATACAAAAAATACATAATTATCTTTTGGTGATTGACTACTAAGTATATATTTCTGTAAAGTTTGTCTTTTTAATAAAGATAAATAGTTTCTAATCCATTGTTTAGGTCTAAGGTGTATATTATTGTCTTTTAAATGTTTGATAATTTTTGCTTTAATAAAATTTTCACACAAATGAAACATTAACTCCGCAGGAATCCAGATTTTAATTGCAAATGAAGGAGGAATATTGATTAATTTATCAGCCAAATGATGCTTCCTTGTACTTGCCTCTATGTTAATCTTTGCATAGACATCCGACCATAGTATAGCTTCTTCTATTATATCATTTTGATCTCTATAGTCAATAATAATTTTTTTAGTAACGTCATTACCGACCAGTACAAAAGCCATAAGCATATCAATTTCTTTCAGATCGGAAAAGTAGAAGGAAGAAAAGCGAACATTCTTTTTTCCTAATAAATCGTACAATCCCTGTATATAATACGATGAATAATTGATTGTACTTCTTGGGTCGATAAATGCTTTATAATACATATTGTTTTCTATATAAATATTTACATTATCCAACGCTTTATATTGCCTGCCCATATCCGGCAAGCAATGTAAAGTAAATGAAACTTTGCATGGGAACATTTCCTGACGCCATGCCGGTCAAGCACTCTTTTGGTATCTTGCAGGAACCGAATTTTTCCCTGAGTTGTCTTAGTTTCTTCCCATATTCTAAAAGCTGAAAGGGCATGGGATTGATAACTGTAAATTTTATCATTCTCTTTTAGTAATCGAAGCCATAAATCCAAGTCCATGCAAAAGTAAATAGATTCATCCAAATATCCGATCTTTTTTACCAAATAACTATCGTAAAAAGAACCTTGTTGATTGATGCTGTATTTTCTATTCAAAAGATAGTTCCGATTTGGAATTTTTCTGGCGTATTTATATAACAATTTACTTTCACGGTTTATAACATCCAATACAGCCGGATAGTAAATACTTCCATCCGGATAAAGATGATATAATTCTACTATTTTTTCTACACAATCCGGATAAAGTAAATCATCAGAATTAATCCAGCCTACAAGTTTTCCAGTAGCATGTTTAAAACCTTTATTGATGGCGTCGCTTTGCCCCTTGTCTTTTTCAGAAATTACCAAGTCTATCCGGTCTCTATATTTATCAATGATTTTTAATGTGTTATCGGTTGATCCGCCATCAACTATAATATATTCTATATTTTTATATGTTTGATTCAATACTGATTGAATCGTCTGTTCTATAAACTCTCCTTGATTGTAGGACGGGGTTATAATGGATATTTTGATATCCTCATTCATCTCCTTTTTTCTGTTATCAAATCCATATTTGCCAATTCTCCAAATCAACCCCATGTACTTTGGTTGGATCCATTCGCATCCCTAAAAACATACCTATATTTGAGCTAAACGTACCAACGAAAATCTCTGACCGACTTAAAATATCCATTGACGCAAAAAGACTATATTGTGACTTTTTGATACTATAAGGATCTTTTTTTAAAAAATCCTGAAAATAATAACCTTTTTCTTCTTTTCCGCATAAGGTATAAATAGACCAATCTTTAAATTGGGCTTGAAATGATTCAATTATTTGATAATCATCAGTTGATATGAAAGCTGTCCGTAAATCCGAATATTTTTGAGCTTTCTCAACATAGTTTACAATGTTCCACAAATCCGCTTCCTGCATTTTATCTCCTGCACGGATATGGAATCCGATATATTTTTCCGGTAGATTTAGTGAAGTAATATATTCATCAACCGTATTTTTTGTTTTTTTGCTATATTGCCAAGTCAAGCGAGTTAATATTTGACAGGCTTCTTGCAATCCTCCGTCAATTCCTAATTCGGGAATGTAGAAATGTTGCGTTTCCATCGCCCGATTGTGGAAAAAATTCCAGAGTTCAAATGTTAAGAAAGTATTGGGGCGTAATAGGTGATGTAAGATTACTCGTGGATCATATTTTTTGGAAGGGACAGCAACTCGTGGATTGTGTCGCTGATAAGGGAGAAAATCTCCCTCACAAAAAGGAATAAAATAATCTGTCCAACCTTGCTCATAGCCGAAATTTGCATCCTTTGAATAGAGTTTAAACTGTATTTTATTTTTCAAGCAATATAACATAGCTAAAATCATATTGTTATATTCTGAAAAAAAACCAGCGGCAGCGCCAAGATGGTAGATTAATTTTTTCTTTTTAAAAGAATTGTTTAATTCGGTATAATTTTTTAATGATGATTCCATTATTTTACTGAATATTTGTTAAACATGAAACATTTGAAGACATTTTTTCTTGTTCCGTTTTTTGTACTATAGAATAAGTTATTAGTGGTAGCAGATAAGTTGCCGGTAATAATAAATTACCGGAAAAGAACGAAACGCTAAACGATAATATCATAAAAAGAAAACCGACTAATCCGTATTTATTTTTGTGCTTTTTATAGAAATAAACGGCTAAATAAATCAGAAGCGTTAGGTATGATGCTGTTCCAAGATATCCCATTCGAAAAATCATAGAAGGGTACGATATATCGCCACAATCAACCTGAACGGCTCTTCCCGTCATTTTATCTATCAATCCAATTTTAAAATCAAGCATTTTCGTTTGAGGAGAATTTTCTGCCATTAATCCTCCGCCCAGCCATATTTTTTTAGGATTATCCAAGAGATATTGATTTCGTTCATACAATATAGCAAGCCTAAAAGTAAAAGTTGATTTCTGAAATTCTTCAATATCCAAATCCTCTACTTCTGTGTACATACCTTTACGAATATATTGTAAATCACTGAATGTGCGAGAATCCATGAAACGTTTTCCGGCAAAAAGGATACTTCCAAATAAGACAATTAGTAATAGAGTTAAAAATTGTATTTTCCTTAAATGTGGAAGTTTAAGAATAAATCCAATTAATGCGGCGAGGAGAAAAAAACCCGCCAAACTGCGATGAAAAGCTCCTAATAAAGCCATTATCAATATAGTTGTGGTAACGATTCTCCATGTCCCCTTGTGCGGGTTGTGAAAAACAGCCAAAAGTGTACAAAACTGAATTAGATCCGGGTGGTTGTAATATCTCGGTATTCTGATTCCGTACAGAGTTATCCGGTTTTTGTCCATTTCGTTTAAAATAGTTTGATCAAGTATTATTTGCGCAAGAAATAGCACGGAGAGGAAAACTGTAATGTTAAACAAAATTTTTAACAGTATTTCTAATTGCTCTTTTTTCATATTACGAAAAACAAAATAGGCAATCCAGAAAAACTGGTAACGGCAACTGCGAATAATTTCAGACCAAGCTAATCCGATTATCCATTTACTCCATACTATGCAAGCTATCAAAACTATACTGGATACAAAGAGAAGTATAGTGAAGCGGTCTCGTTTTAAATAATCTTTTACACAAAAGCTATCAATTAATATAATCCCAAATAGAATAAGAAAAGCAAAGTCACTTCCTTTATTGATAATTTTTATATCCATTAGATCTTCTGAGATTAAATTAAATCCGGAGGTCAGGAAAAAGAAAAACATAACAAAAGCCGGAATCTTATAACCCCGGATATACATAACAATAGCAAAAATGGCTATAATAATAAAAATCATATTTTCATCTTTGTTGTATTATTTACTTATTCCAGATTCCTGTAGCTTTTTGATTAACTAATTTATGAAGTTGTATAGGCACCCAAATCATTCGCGGGATATAAACTATGACTGGTGTCAATACAATGCCGGCAGCGCCCCAATAACGTACCAAAAACAATGCAACAGGAATGAGTAATATCATTTCTAACAGAGAGCTATACACTTGAAGTCTAATTTTTCCAATACCATTAAGCGGGTGCATAAAAATTGACATCCAACAATTAGCAGAAATATAAAGGCATACTGCCAATGACATGAAAAAAGGAATCGCTATAATATTACTTGATTCTTTAATCCATCTATTTATCCAGAGATGATAAATAGTAGGAGAGAAAATTAACAGGAATCCCTGTATAATTAAAAATCCCCAAAATAGTTGTTGTAAATACATAATTGATTTTTTCATCCATAAAAAATCTTTTTTTGTATAAGCATCCGTAAATGAACTCCAATATGGAATTATGATAATTACTATTACATTGAACGCTAAACTGAATAATCGCAAAGCAACATTGAAACTGGTAACCGCAGAAGAAGAGGTAGTTCTTAAAATTAAAAACGGCAATGTTTGGTTGACCATTATCACAGCAATAGTAGAAATAAAGAATTTTATTCCCAAGGTCAACGTGTTTCCTGCTAATTTAAAATCAATCTGCCTAAAGGAGGGTTTCCAATCTCTATATTTAGTGTGAAATAGATATATACTTGCAATAACATATACAACTATTGGTGCAAAGCCGGTAACTAACCCCAAATAAATTAATGAAGGCGACGTTGTTCTTAATAATAAAAAAATCCCTATCAAAGTAAATAATTGTCCCAACATATCCAAAAAAGAGCTAATTGCCGGACGCTGATCTGCTATTAATATGCTTTTAAGTAAATTAATGACAAAAGTTATGCAAAAAGTAATCATAGATATCCATACTAAACCGGAGATTTCGTGACGATACGATTCTATATCGGCGCCAGCGCCTAATATTTTTATCCAATCTAAAAATGGATTAATAAAACAAAATGCGATAAGTATAATCAAACAAATCACCCCAACAATAGCATAAGTCGAACTTATGTATTTTTTAGCTAACTCATTTTCACCTTTTGCTTTTGCCTCTGCCACTTTGTTTTTCATCCCATTTCCTAAACCAACATCAAATAGGCTGAACCATAAAATTATTGAATAGATGGTTAGCCAAATGCCATTCCGTTCAGGATTCACATAACTAATTGTTAAAGGTACTAATATCAAAGAGATAAGAATAGTTATCCCTTTAATAGCAAAAGATGCTGCAACATTTTTTTTGGTCAGAATCGTTCGCTCATGTCCTTCATTAAAAAATGTAAATATTTTTTTCTTTACAAACCCAATCATTTTTCTTTTCTTCTTCGTATATATTTGCCAATCAAAGGAAAACCATAAATTGCAGATAAAGGAAGCGCTAATCCTCCGAAAAATAACGCTGTAATAGCCACTTTCATTAGATTGGG
>Ga0123357_10013864_pt1 | contig 10489 bp, 9 predicted proteins | sample TergutEmb28metaG_FD_89873 | JGI IMG/M metagenome (GOLD analysis project Ga0123357, IMG submission 89873) | Embiratermes neotenicus P4 segment gut microbial communities from Petit-Saut dam, French Guiana - Emb289 P4 | ecosystem: Host-associated > Arthropoda: Insects > Digestive system > Gut ...
TCGGACTTTTGAAGAAATATGCAAAGGATTGGAACAAAGTGCTGTATGTTCCGCAAAAAGGGGTCGGAAACAGGCTCGGGTGAAACCGCCTTTATGAATGTTTCAGATCGTACCGCGGGAGGGAATTGCACGAGAGAGGTTAACCTTCATTCACGGATTCATCGGAGCAGATAACACCGTTGAATATTGACTCGGTGCCATATGATGACCATGCAAACGGGGACAAAAAGATCAGACCTTACTATCGGAGAAGCAAGAGAGAACATGATTCTAAACAAGAATTTTCAGTAGTTTCGCGTTTCGACAGAAATGGATTCTATCATTTCTTCAAGAGAACCCATCTTTGTTCCCATATCATCGATCCTTTCGTTCAGGCGGTTCTCAAGTTCATGCATCTCCTGCATTGCTAAGTCGTGATATCCGCTTGCAATCTTATCGGCACGGTTGGATATCGCGAGGTAGCACGCTTTGCACACATATATCGACATATTGTTTTCATATGACGGAAGAGGGGACGGCTGCTTGCCTTTTGCCAGAAGGTCCGTGACAGTTGTTTCCATCGAAACGAAATGTATAGTTTCGCCGATCGCTTCCCTGCCGCACAGCCAGCATGAGACGGCTTTTGCATATCCCTTTATCTTTTCCTTCAGCATGCCTTCTGCTTCATCGTCTCTTAACTGTTTGTAGTAGTTCAATGCCACATGCAGATATTCGGCGGCCCGCCTGGGATCCTCGACGACAACAGATTCTGCCAGATCCTCATTACCTAGCGCGAAAAGTCTGTTTGCCTTTTGCATGCCGGATATACTTACGGATTTGTAAAATTCCAAAATGGGAAGAGCATTTTGGCCGAAATACCTCTGAAAGCTTCCGGCGGCATCGAACAACGCCTGCGCGCGCGCCTTCAACTGATCCGTATCTGACCCGGGCATCGACATTGCTCTATTCTCCATCATCATGGACATACATTCTCCCAGCAGTGACCTGCAATCTAATGTGAGAAGCCCGAACACTATCCGGGCATCGTTATCTCTGTCGAAAATCGGGCGCAGCACCTCAATGGCATTCCCGTATTCGACCTCGCCGGGGCTTCCTTTGAGATCAAGCAGTGCTATCATCACACCAGCGGTTTCGGATTCAGAAGACCCTTTATATATCGCTTTCATGAATGCTAAACGCGCTTTTTCGAACTCCTTTCTTCTGATGAGGTCGTTACCTTCTTCGAATCTGTCATTCCCCGATTTGAACAATTTCACTCTGGCACCTGCTTATCCTGTCATGATCATGCGATATTGAAAATAAATCACTTGTAATATTTAAGATGTGCTAGCTTAGTTTGACGAAACAAAAAGGATCCGGAACAGCAAAGAGTAAAAAGAAGCTTGGATGTTACATATGCAGTTGAAAAAACAGTGTTCAAAATGATCGGAAAAAAGAGATTGTTTGTCTGCAGCGAGGCCGATACTCCTTCTGTCAACATGAAGAGCCAGCTTCTTAAAAAGAGAGGATGGGATGATATCGGAAAATATGGAAAGGACAGTTTTATCATCAATGGGGAGACGATAATGATGACGACCCCAGACACGCACATCCACGTCGAGGATGTCGACAAAAGGATAGCCGGTGCCGGCTTCGATGTCGATGAAGTGGTGTTCATGTCAAGGCATTCCGCGATGAGCGGAGAGGCTGCATTGACCGTGCACCCGATAGGCAACTTTCATGAGAGTAAGTTCGGAGGCAGAGAGAGAACGCTTGTCAGGTCCAACCCGGCGCTCATGACCGACGCGCTGAGAAAGATATCAAGATACAATGATATGAATGACTTCAAAGTGTGTTTTGAGGTGACGCACCACGGACCCTGGCTGAGTAAGCCGACTTTCTTCATCGAGATAGGGAGCGATGAAAGGAACTGGGGGAATGAAAGAGCGGCGGACATACTTTCAGACGTGCTCTTGGATATGGAACCGAACGGCTACGAAACGGCAGTGGGCGTCGGCGGCGGGCATTATGCGCCCAGATTCACGGAGGTGGCGCTGAATTTCGGGATCAATTTCGGCCATATGCTGCCGAACTATCATCTTCAGGAAAGCACCGATGATGATATCGTGAGAATGGTAAAGGATGCATGCGCCTCATCAGAGACCAAGCTCGTGTATGTGCACAGGAAATCGCTCAAAGGGGCCGAAGAGAAAAGGATATCCGAGCTGATAAGATCGGCCGGTTTCGAACTGATAACATCCTCTGATCTGGAACGCATCAGCGAGAGCTGACATATGTTCCTTTGATGTCTTTGCCGAGCACGGCATTCCTGAGTTCATCAAGGTCCCTGCCGTCGACTATCAGAATGTCTATCTTTTCTTCCTTTGCGATCTTTATGCCGAGCGGGTCGAATACGCTGGATCTTCCGGCGCCGTGCTCCTTGTATACAAGTTCGCCAAGTTCGTCTATCGTCAGTTTTGAGAACCTCTTCGCTTCCGGATCCTTTTTGGGGTCTTCGGAATAAACTGCATCCACGGACGTGGCATTGACGACCCTGTCTGCGCGCATCTCTCTCGCCACCATTGTCGCCACCGCATCCGTCGTATGTCCTGGCACTGTGCCGCCCATTATAATGATATTATCTGAGGCCGACCGGTTCGATGCTTCCTCCGCGGTCATCGGGATATCAGTCGAAGAGAGTCCCCCCAGGGAAATGGCCAAAAGCTGAGCGTTGAGCCTCGTGATGGCGATGCCCAGCATATCCAGTTGATATGTGGCGCCCCCCAATTCTCTGCCGGTGTCAGTATAATATCTGGCTATTTTTCCGCCGCCGCAGATGATCACCATCTGCACGATCTCAGACGTCTCTCTGATCATCTCAGCCAATTTTTTAATGTATTCCGAATCGTTTTTGCCCGGTATGAGTATGGACCCGCCGATAGACACGACCACTTTTTCTTTCTTCATCGCCAATACTTTTATAGGAATGCGCAATTGAGATAAATATTATTGGTGTGGGACAAATGAGTGACGCTAATGCTCTGGACAGAGCAAGATATGACTTTAAGAAGGCCATGCAGGAGATAACATCGTATCGAGGCAGAGGAACCGAGCTGATATCCGTATATATTCCGAACTCCCGATTGATCTCGGATGTGATGGCATATCTGAGGGAAGAGCAGTCGCAGGCGACCAACATAAAATCCAAATCCACAATGAAGAACGTCACCGGTGCGATCGACTCGATCATGTCCAGACTCAGAACGTACAAGACGGCGCCGCCGAACGGGCTGGTGATCTTCTGCGGAGAGGTGCCGCGAGCGGGCGACCAGACGAGAATGGTGCAGTACACCCTTGAACCGCCCGAAGAGATAACCACATTCCTATACAGATGCGATTCCGAGTTCTTCACGGAGCCGCTTGAGGAGATGCTCCTCGATAAGAAGTCATTCGGACTCATCACGATCGATAGAAAAGAAGCGACGCTGGGACTGTTGTCCGGAAGTAAGATAACGGTTCTGAAGCACTTTGATTCGCTGGTCCCCAGCAAGCACCACCAGGGAGGACAGTCATCGGTCCGTTTTGAGAGGCTGATAGAGATCGCTGCCCATGAATTCTACAAGAAGGTCGCCGATAATGCGACCGAGGTATTTCTCAACCGATCGGAGCTTCAGGGGATATTGGTCGGCGGTCCCGGATCGACCAAAGATTTCTTCGTAAAGGAGGAGTATCTTCACCACGAGCTCAGAAAAAAGGTCGTGAGTCCGCTTTTCGATACCGGCTATACGGACGAGTCGGGGCTCAGAGAGCTGGTCGACGCGGCCAAAGATGCTCTCACGGACATACAGCTTACCGTTGAGAAGGAGTATATGCAGAGGCTGTTCAGAGAGATAAGGAAACAGGACGGAGGTTTATCCGCATACGGCGAGGATGATGTGAGAACCGCAGTTGAGACGGGAGCGGTTGATGTTCTCCTTCTTTCGGAATCTCTCAGCAAATACAGAGTGACGGTTGCGTGCAACTCAGGCCATACGACAAAGATGACGGTGGACGATCCCGAAGAGAAAATATCCTGCCCCGAGTGCGGCCAGCCCGCAAAAGTGGTCGAACAGGCCGACCTCATCGACAGCTTCTTCGAGGCCGCCGACGGATTCAATACAAAAGTACAGCTGATCTCCGGAGATTCGGAAGAAGGAGACATGCTCCTGAAAGCATTCGGAGGTATGGCCGCCATTCTGAGATACAGGACGGGATGAGTATGGAAAGCATACGGAGATTCGAATCGGAGGTCGATTCCGCGGTCCGTGCCGCGCTGGAGAGGATCGGAGCACCCGATCTTAAATTCACAAAGGAAGCCTCCGACATGGCAGACCTTGCCGTCCCCTGTTTCGGCTTCTCAAAAGATCTGAGAACGGACCCGAAAGCCATCGCCGAAAAGCTGGCCGCCAATCTCACGCCCGCGGGACTGATATCTTCAGTACGCGCTCTCAACGGCTATTTGAACTTCATGATGGACGAGACGGCGCTTATAAAGGAGACGCTGGAGCGGATAATAGCGGAAGGCAGTGCTTACGGGTCAATGCCCGCCAAAGGTATAAGGATCAACGTCGAACACACATCAACTAACCCGACTGGACCGATACACGTCGGAAGAGCCAGGAACCCAATAATAGGAGACACGCTCGCAAGATCTCTGAAAAGGTGCGGGTATGATGTGCAGACCGAGTACTACGTTAACGACGTGGGGAAACAGGTCGTGATTCTCTCCTGGGGCGTCGACAATATTCCGAAAGGATCTGTCACGGAGGAGGACAGAGATAAGACGGACCACAAACTCGTTGCGTATTACCGCGAGGCCAATAAGAAGATGGAGGAGGACGGCACCGTAAAAGAGCGGATCGCCGAGATGCTCAGAAGATTCGAGGATGGGGACGAGGAAGTGATCGGAGGCGTCAGGAAGACGGCGGAGTCGATGCTGGAAGGGTTGAAGGAGACGCTGGCGGACATCAATGTCGAACTTGACAGATACACTTGGGAATCGGATTTCATAATGGACGGTTCCGCAAAGGACATAGTGCGCCGGCTGAAGGATTCGAAGTATGCGGGGCAGACGGATGATGGCGCATGGTATGTGGATCTGAAGGAATTCGGAATTCAGGGCAAGAATACAAAATTCACTTTCACGAGGTCGGACGGGACAACTCTGTACACGACGCGCGATCTCGCTTACCACTTAGATAAATTCAGAAGGGCGGACAGAGCAGTGGATGTTCTGGGCGAAGATCAGAAACTGGGCTCCAAACAGCTGTGCTCGGCACTGGAGATACTGGGCAGCGAAAAGGTCCCGGAAGCGATGTTCTATTCCTTTGTATCCCTTCCCGAGGGTAAGATGTCCACCAGAAAGGGGGTCGTCGTATATCTTGACGATCTTATCGACGAGGCCGTCAGCCGCGCTATGAATGAAATAAGATCCAGACGGAATGATCTGTCGGAAGAGAAGATGCTTGACATAGCCAGAAAAGTGGGGATAGGCGCGATACGCTACAACATAGTAAGGGTCCACCCCGAAAAACAGCTTGTTTTCAAATGGGACGATGCGCTCAACTTCGACGGCAACAGCGGACCGTACATCCAATACGTCCACGCGAGAGCCTGCAGTATGCTCGGCAAAGCCGGGAAGTATGAACACTGCACGGAACCCGCGGCCTTCGCGGATGAATATGAGCGGGCCCTGATCAAGGTCCTGTCCAAATTCGGCAGCGTCCTGAGAGAGGCGGGAGAAGAGAAGCGCGTCCACATTCTGCCGGCATACGGCCATGAGGTGGCGGCAGCATTCAATCAGTTCTATGCAATGGTCCCCGTGCTTGCATCGGATGAGAGCAGGGATCCGCGGCTGACGCTGGTGGAATGTACGAGAACGGTCCTGAGAAATGTCCTGGACTGCCTTGGGATAGATTGCCCGGAGGAGATGTGATGGAGATCCGTCAAATGAAGCTCAAAGACGCGGAAAAGGTCAGAGAGCTGGAGATATCATGCATCAGGGAATACTTCGCAAGCACCATTGAGAATAAGTGGGAGGAACTTCCGAAAGAGTGGAAAGAGAACCTCGGGGCAAGCAGCAGGAACCATTTCGCATCATATCTGGAGGGCGGACTGAGCTTTGTCGCGGAGGAGGACGGCGAGATATACGGTTTCATCTTCGCCAAGATCCTGGAGCATATATTCGATGTTAACAAATTAGTATGGATAGAGAACATGGGCGTCCATCCGTATGCCAGAAGGAATGCGATAGGATACAAACTTTTGAGGGAAGTGCTCAGAAAGGGCCAGACCATGGGCGCGGATGTCGGTCACAGCATGATACAGACCGGAAATGCCCCGTCGATAATGCTCCACAAAAAGATCGGATTCTTTATGGACAGGAGAGAGGTCGCTCTCATAGATCTCAAAGACCCGAAGCTGAAACTCTGAATCGGACCAAGCTCAATTGCATGGTGATATCGGAAAAATATGATACGGCCCGACCGTATAAAGATGAGAAGGAGCACACGCGGGGGTGTGCTCCGAGATGTTTACTTCCTTCTGGAGCTTACGTATTTGAGTTTCTTGGGCTCCTCCGAAGACGTTTCCTTTTTCTTCGGCTCGGGAGCCTCCTTTTTCTCTTTCTTTTGTTTCTCAAGCTCAGTGAAGGATGCGGCCTTTTTCTCCTCCGGCGGCGGGGACGGTTTCGTCGCACCCTTGGCCTGACCACCCGATTCCACGTATCTTTTTCTTTCCGTGGCGGGTGTCTTCGGAGTATCATCCTCCTCTCCTCTGGAATCTCTCTTCTGCCTCTCAAGCTCGGTGAATGTCGTATCCGGTTTCGTCGAGGGCGCATTCCGTATGTGGAGATAGAATGCAATGACGATCAGGATAGCCACCACCGCTATGGCGGCGTAGGTCGACGGCTTGCTGAGAATGGATTGTGTGACATCCACGGTCACCGTGGTAGAGTAGACCTTGGAAGAGACACCCGGAGAAGTAAGGAATATGCTGTTTTCGGATTCGCACTTTACCGTAAGGTTGTGTTCTCCGACGGAACTCAGTCTGAATCTAAGTTCCGCAGTGTAAGGTTGGCCCGCCGGTACGGTCACGGTTTGTTTTGCGAGTTCATTTCCGCTCTCGGTGACGGTTATCGTCACAGTCTGATCCTCGCTCTCATTGCTCGTCAGTTTGACGGAAAGCGTCCCGTCGCTTGTGTTGGTGAATCCGCTTCCCCATATGCTGTTATCGCTCACGTTCACACTAGCACTGGATTCGCTGCCCGCAATGATCCCTACAGATACGGCGGCCAGCATGACGACCGCAAGGGCGATTAGTATTTTCTTATGATTCATCTGCTCACCTCAGGTAATGATCTCATCGACGCGTTCCTGCTCGATGGCTCTTCTGATTTCCATGGAAAGTCTCCTGCCCGTGCTCATTTCTTTTCTCCAAAGGGCGTTGCCGTACGGGTGTCCGACGGACATATGAACGTTCGTACCTCCCCCGATGCGGGGGGCAACATCGTAAATGTGGAAATGGAGGTCCTTGTCGACGCATGTCTGCAGGCAGAACGGACCGATGACCCCCGGATCATAGTATTTTTTTGTTGCCTCGATATACTTCTCGCCCATCTCGAATGCGGCGTCGAGAAGTGATTCCCTGAGGGTTGCGGAATTGTGGCCGCATACGGTGTATTCGGGAATTATCCCGTCCTCTTCCAGTTCCACCTGCTGTTTGCCTGGGAGCCGGCAGTATCCGTCGAGAGAGGTCTCGAACCTCCAATCCACTCCGAGAAGCTCAAGCTGCTCTCCTTTTTCTTCCAGAGGGGAGCGGAAGAAGTCCAGGTTGAACACCGGCCCGATGATATATTGCTCCATCCTCGCTTCTTTGAGGAAATCTTCTTCTATCACTCCCTGTTTGATCAATTCCGTCGATTTTTCGACGAACTGATCATAATCCTTTACGGTGAAGAATCCTCTTTCCAGTTTCTTCACTTTATGATGGACCTTAACTATCGTCAGGCCGTCAATATCTTCCGGCCTCTCAACCTTTTTCGGGAACGGAAGGCCGGCCTTTTCGAGTATCCAATAATAATCTCTCTCGCCGCCCCTCTCTTCCGACCTTAAAAGATTCCTGCTTCCCACGATCGGAACTTTGAATTCATCCTCTACGGCATCTATGCCGCAGTATGAGACGAAGGACCGATTGGGCACGAAAAGCACATTATTCTTAATCAGAGAATCCTGAACGGCCGGGAGCACGGCATCTTTGAATTTATTCGTAAGAACTACCTCATCGACAACCCCTCTGACAGCGTTACCGGAACCGTCGCGCTGGGTCCTGAAATAGTTGGAGAAGGTCTTTTCCCTTCCTTTTTGGCATACCGCAACCGTACGGAAACCTTCGGAGACGGCGCCGTCGCAGGTATCAAGTGCAGAATGCGATGCCACGACCCCGACCTTAGCTTTCCCGAGGTCATATCCGTCAAGAGTTGCCAGAACCTCATTTCTATCTATCATTGTCAACCTTATCCGCAATAGCTTTCGCCACAATATAATCTTTTAGAGACGTTCGACAATGCAACTGCCTGAGAAAGAATCTGACTTGGATAATATTGTCAGTTCATGACTGGTTCCGCCCGTGAAGAACTGAGCCATGAACTCATGAGTTTACATGCAGCAGGTGTTAATTTATCTCAATGGTTGATATAGTTGTTCCAATTCCTGATCATTCCATCCAGTCTATAATCTACATTTTGTATCCGAGACTGTAGTGCGTTCAAATCAGGAATGAGTGCCTTATAGATGAGTGTATCAAGCCTGCTTTCTACATATTGTTGCAGTGCTCTTTCCACTGCATTAATCTTATCATCCATATATTGTTGCATTGATCTTTCCAGTGCTCCAAGCTGTGCTTCGATTAGCTGGCTCGTGTATCTCTGTAGCGCATCGATGCGTTCGTCCGTGTATTCTTTTGATGGATCAATATATGCTTTGTCCTTATCGACACCATCGACTTCTGTTTGTGATTCTATCTTCTCTTGTTTGGATGTATTCATTTCTGTTCCCTTCCTGTTCTATGTTATTTTCTTTGCGCATCTATGATTTCTTTCAGGGCCTTTTGAGCCTCTGCATACCCCTGATTTGCCGCCTTCGTGTACCACTCTATTGCTCTGGAGTTGCTTTGTAACGCACCATTCCCTCTTTCATAACAAACTCCCAAGCTATGTTGAGCTTCGATGCATCCTTGGTTTGCCGCCTTCGTGTACCACTCTGCTGCTTTGAAATAATTCTGCGGTACACCGTTTCCCTTTTCGTTGCAAACTCCCAGGTGATATTGGGCCTTTGCATGTCCTTGATCTGCTGCCTTCGTGTACCACTCTACTGCTTTGGAATATAGTTCTGCCCCGATGAAATTTTGAGGCATGCCTTTTCCCATATAATAGAAAAGCCCCAGAGCACATTGAGCGTCCGCGACCCCCTGATTTGCCGCCTTCGTGTACCACTCCACTGCCTTCACAAAATTCTGCGGTACACCATCTCCCATTTCATAACAAACTCCCAGTTCATACATGGCCCATGCATACTCCTGCTCTGCGGCTTTTGTGAATAGTTCCGCCGCTTTCGCACAATCCTGCGGTACGCCCCACCCATTGTGGAATAAAACCCCCAGATGATATTGGGCCTTTGCGTATCTCTGTTCTGCCGCCTTCGTGTACAGCTCCGCCGCTTTAGCGTAATCCTGCTGTACACCGTATCCTTTTTCGTAGCAAAGTCCCAAGGCCATTTTCGAATCAGTTCTCCCCTGTTCTGCCGCTTTAGTGTGCCATTCCACTGATTTTATGTAATCCTGCAGTACGCCCCGTCCATTGAAAAAAAATGTTCCTAAATTATGTTGAGCTACCGCATTCCCTTGTTCTGCCGCCTTCGTGTACAGCTCCGCCGCTTTAGCGTAATCCTGTGATACTCCGTACCCTCTATCATAACAAAGGCCTAAGTTTAACTGAGCCTCCGCATTCCCTTGTTCTGCCGCCTTCGTGTACCAGCCCGCCGCTTTAGTGTAGTAATTCATGGCATTGGTGTAATCTTTAGCATTGTAACGTGAGTCTCCGATGCCTTGAAATTTCTGTCCAAGAAAATTTTGAATCTTTGCATCTCCTTTCTCAGTGGCTTTTTCGTACCATTCTTCTGCCTTCCAGGGATTCTTCGGGACACCGAGTCCCAGTTCATTAAAGATTCCGAACACACATTGGGCCTCCGCATACCCCTGCTCCGCCGATTTTTTAATCCATTGTGCTGCCCTGACATCATCTCGTGATACCCCCCACCCCCATCCCTGGTTGTAGCAAACTCCCAGCCAATATTGAGCCCCAGCGTGCCCTTGATTTGCCGCCTTTGTAAAAAAATCCACTGCTATTGTGTAATCTTGAGACACCCCATTGCGGCCATTAAGATAATCAAGACCATGAGTATAGATTTCTTCCAAA